>Ga0302213_1001367_pt1 | contig 11639 bp, 8 predicted proteins | sample II_Fen_N1_2_FD_194583 | JGI IMG/M metagenome (GOLD analysis project Ga0302213, IMG submission 194583) | Peat permafrost microbial communities from Stordalen Mire near Abisko, Sweden - II_Fen_N1_1 | ecosystem: Environmental > Terrestrial > Soil > Wetlands > Permafrost | place: Sweden: Abisko... | reverse complement strand
AAGCCATCCAGCCCCCGGCTGCGCCGCTGCTGCACGTCACCGACGGCGGCAAGCGTGTCGCCCTCGACATCGCCAACCTGCAATCGCTGATTGAAGCCTCCTGCGCCAACCTCGGCGCCGACGTGAAGCCCGATCCGATTGTTTCCGAAACCATGCGCAATCTGTACGACGGCGTGCCGATTGAAGAAGTCTATAAAGCCGCCATCCTAGCCGCCCGCACGCTGATCGAAAAAGACCCGGATTACAGCTACGCCACCGCCAGATTGCTGCTGCACACCATCCGCAAGGAAGTGCTGGGCGAGGAAATCAACCACGCGGCGATGGCCGTTCGCTACGCCACGTACTTCCCCGAATTCATCGCCAAGGGCGTGAAAAACGAGCTGCTCGACGCCAAACTGCAGGAATTCGATTTGGCCCGTCTGGGCGCAGCGCTCAAACCCGAGCGCGATTTGCAATTCGACTACCTCGGCCTGCAGACGCTGTTTGATCGCTACTTTTTGCACGTGCGCAAGCAGCGCATCGAGCTGCCGCAGGCATTTTTCATGCGCGTGGCGATGGGCCTGTCGCTGGGCGAAGCCGACCGCGAAGCCCGCGCCATCGAGTTTTACGAAATCCTCTCGTCGTTCGATTTCATGTCGAGCACGCCGACGCTGTTCAACGCCGGGACGCTGCGCTCGCAGCTGTCATCGTGCTACCTGACCACCGTCGCCGACGATCTGGGCGGCATTTACGACGCGATCAAGGAAAACGCGCTGCTGTCGAAATTTGCCGGTGGCCTGGGCAACGACTGGACGCCGGTGCGCGCAATGGGTTCGCATATCAAAGGCACCAACGGCGAATCGCAAGGCGTGGTGCCATTCCTCAAAGTCGTGAATGACACGGCGGTGGCGGTGAACCAGTGTTTCGCCCCCGACACGCTGGTCTATACCGCGCAAGGCACGCGCCCCATCCGCGACATTCGCGCAGGCGATTTGGTGCTGGGCCACAGCGGCCAGTACCGCGAAGTCACCGAACGCATGGTCTATAACCAGACCGAGGCGATGGTGGCGATTGACGTGAAACACGCCATTGAACCGCTGCAAGTCACCGACGCGCATCCGTTCTGGGCGATTCAAGGCGTGCCGCTGGGCCAGTCCAACGCCCGCACCGAGGCGTGGCTGAATAAAGGCAAAGTGGCCCCGGCCTGGGTCGATGCTGGCAAGCTGCAAACCGGCGACTACATCGGTTTTGCCATTCCCACCGAAGTGGTGGCGGTGCCGGGCTTTACCGAAGACGATGCGCGCCTGTACGGCATTTTGCTGGGCGACGGCCATCTGTCCAAAGACGGCATGCAATGGGGCGTGTCCGGCAACCCGCAAGCCGATGGCGAGCACCTCGCCTTCGTGCGCGGCTACCTGAGCGAACGCGGCATTCATAGCTGGGAAACCGGGCGCGGCACCACCTATGTACAAATCCACTGGGCAGCGGGCATGGGCGCATTGCGCGACGGCACCACAGGCCGCATCACCGGCGCAGGCGCGCCCACGCTGCCGTTTGACCACGCCGATCTGTACGATGCCCAGCACGCCAAGCGCATCGCCCCGCGCCTGTCGCACCTGCCACCCGCGCAAACGCTGGCGCTGGTACAAGGACTGCTGGAAACCGACGGCTGCGTCTCACGCGGCAAGGAACTGAGTTTCACCTCCGCCTCCGAGCCGCTGGCCCACGGCCTGCGTTATCAAATGCTGCGCCTAGGAGTGCCGCTCTCCGGCCAAAAACGCACGCGCCGCCACAATCACACGGGGCTGCGCTCGGATGGTTCGGAAGCGGTGTTTGACGGCACCAGCACCTGCATTGACCTGCGCATCCCCGCCCTGCCAGAACTAGCCCAGCGCCTGGGCTGCCAGCCGCTGACCAAGCGCAACTGGATCACCCGCGATGGCGTGGTGTATTCCCGCGTGCGCGCCGTCACCGGCATCACACCCAAGCCGCTGGTGGTCGATTTGAAAGTCGATGTGGACGAGTCTTACCAAACCGTGGCCGGTTTGGCGCACAACGGCGGCAAGCGCAAGGGCGCGGTGTGCGCCTATCTGGAAACGTGGCACCTCGACATCGAAGAATTCCTGGAGCTGCGCAAAAACACCGGCGACGACCGCCGCCGCACCCATGACATGAATACGTCGAACTGGATTCCCGACCTGTTTATGCGCCGCGTGATGGAAAAAGGCTCGTGGACGCTGTTCTCGCCGTCGGATTGCCCGGATTTGCACGACAAGTTTGGCAAGGAGTTTGAAACCGCCTACGTCGCCTACGAAGCGCGCGCCATGCGCGGCGAGCTGAAACCCTCGCGCACCCTGCAGGCCACCGACCTGTGGCGCAAGATTTTGTCCATGCTGTTTGAAACCGGCCACCCGTGGATCACGTTCAAGGACGCCTGCAACATCCGCTCGCCGCAGCAGCATGCGGGCGTGGTGCATTCGTCTAACTTGTGCACCGAAATTACCCTGAATACGAGCGACACCGAAACCGCCGTCTGCAACCTCGGCTCAATCAACCTGGCCCAGCATCTGAAAGACGGCGCGCTCGACCACGTCAAGCTGAAGAAAACCATCACCACGGCCATGCGCATGCTGGACAACGTGATCGACATCAACTACTACGCGGTCGAAAAAGCGCGCTACTCGAACATGCTGCATCGCCCGGTCGGCCTGGGCCTGATGGGCTTTCAGGACTGCCTGTACGAACTGCGCGTGCCCTACGCCTCGCAGGCAGCCGTGGAGTTTGCCGACACCTCGATGGAGGCGATTTGCTACCACGCTTACTGGGCCTCGACCGAGCTGGCCAAAGAGCGCGGCCAGTACGCCAGCTACAAAGGCTCACTCTGGGACAAGGGAATCCTGCCGCTGGACACGCTGGACATGCTGGCCGCAGAGCGCGGCGGCTATGTCGAAGTGGACCGCTCCGCCACTCTCGACTGGGAAGCCCTGCGCCAAAAAATCGCCCAGGACGGCATGCGCAACTCCAATTGCGTGGCCATCGCGCCAACGGCGACGATTTCCAACATCATCGGCGTCGATGCCTGTATCGAGCCGTGTTTTGGCAACCTGTCGGTCAAATCCAACCTGTCGGGCGAATTCACCATCATCAACCACGCCCTGGTGCGCGACCTGAAAAAGCTCGGCCTCTGGGACGACGTGATGGTGGTGGATTTGAAGCACTTCGACGGCTCACTGCGCCCCATCGACCGGGTGCCCGCCGAGATCAAGGCGCTGTACGCCACCGCCTTTGAAATCGAAACCTCGTGGCTGGTCGAAGCTGGTGCGCGTCGTCAAAAATGGATTGACCAGGCCCAGTCGCTGAACATCTACATGGCCGGTGCCTCGGGCAAAAAACTCGACGAGACTTATAAGCTGGCCTGGCTGCGCGGCCTCAAAACCACCTACTACCTGCGCACCATGAGCGCCACGCACGCCGAGAAATCAACCGTGCAGGCGGGCAAGATGAACGCCGTGTCCTCCGGCCCCGCCGCTGGCATGAGCGCCATCGACAAAGCTGCCGCTGCTGCGCAAGCCCAGATGAACACCGCGCCCGCCACCGACATCAAGTTCTGCGCGATTGACGATCCCGGCTGCGAAGCCTGCCAGTAATGCTGGGGTAGGCACAAAAAAACAAACCCCGCTCTGCGCTAACAGAGCGGGGTTTGCGAAAGGTGCGGGGGTATTCGGAGCGAACCTCGTACCTGTTCAGTGAACCTTTCAGGCTTTAGAGGGCCAACGAAAGATTTTAACTGAACGTCCGCCAGCGCCTCGTAACCATGAGAACAACAAGGAGGTTGTATGCCACAAAGCATTCAATGCCCTCGCATCGTTCCTGTTCGCGCCTATTGGCGCTACAGGCTCGGGCAATGGGAAAGCGTGTGCCATCACATGCGCTCGCTACCCCAGAGCTAACAAGTGAGACTGAAGAGGGCGCAATCTCGATTGCACCCTCTTCTTTGCCTTAAAAAACTTAATGACCAACGATGGCTGCCTGCTGGAGGACTACAAACCGTGGAAGCAAGATGCTTAACTTTGATGATGATTTCCCCCTAGGGAACTCCAACCCCACACCGTCTGCGACCTATACGCCCGCATCTCTCCCTAAAGCGCCTACACAGCTCCGCGTCAAAGCCTCCGACAAGCGCATCATCAACGGCCAGACCGACGTGAACCAGCTCGTGCCGTTCAAGTACAAATGGGCGTGGGAAAAATACCTCGCCTCCTGCGCCAACCACTGGATGCCGCAGGAAGTGAACATGACACGCGACATCGCGCTCTGGAAAGACCCGAACGGCCTGACCGACGACGAACGCCGCCTGGTCATGCGCAACCTGGGGTTTTTCACCACCGCCGATTCGCTGGCCGCCAACAACATCGTGCTCGGCACTTACCGCCACATCACCGCGCCCGAGTGCCGCCAGTTCCTGCTGCGCCAGGCCTTTGAAGAAGCGATTCACACCCACGCCTACCAGTACATCACCGAGTCGCTGGGCCTGGACGAGGGCGAAATTTTCAACGCCTACAACGAAGTCCAGTCGATACGCGACAAGGACCAGTTCCTGATTCCCTTCATCGAGGCCATTTCCGACCCGGCTTTCAAGACCGGCACCACCGAGTCCGACCAGACGCTGCTCAAGTCGCTGATCGTGTTTGCCTGCCTGATGGAAGGGCTGTTCTTCTACGTCGGCTTCACGCAGATTCTGGCGCTGGGCCGCCAGAACAAAATGACCGGCGCGGCTGAGCAATATCAATACATCCTGCGCGACGAGTCGATGCACTGCAATTTCGGCATCGACCTGATCAATCAATTAAAACTGGAAAACCCGCACCTGTGGACGCCAGAGTTCAAGGCCGAGATCAACGCGCTGTTCATGCAGGCCGTCGAACTCGAATACCGCTACGCTGAAGACACCATGCCGCGTGGCGTGCTGGGCCTGAACGCCTCGATGTTCAAGGGCTATTTGCGCTACATCGCCAACCGCCGCGCCACGCAGATCGGGTTAGAGACGCTGTTCCCGAACGAGGAAAACCCGTTCCCGTGGATGAGCGAAATGATCGATTTGAAGAAAGAGCGCAATTTCTTTGAAACCCGCGTGATTGAATACCAGTCTGGCGGTGCGCTTTCGTGGGATTGATCACCCGCTTCATCAAAAAGAGGCGCGACAGAGCTGATAATGATTTCTACAATGGCAATACCCGATGTCCATATCCAAAAATATGCATCGGCATTGTTTATATGCTCGCGGCGTGGGCTCGGGTGATTCAATAACCAAGAACCCAAGGCTGCGAATCACTTGACGCGCCCCGGCGTGAAGTGCTTTCTACAACATGATCGAGGAAAAAACGATGGCAACTGCGAAAAAACCTGCGGCTAAAAAAGCTGCCCCCGTGAAAGCACTGGCAGAAAAAGTAGTGGCTGAAAAACTGCCAGCTAAAAAAGTCTCCGCCGAGGCACCTGCAACCAAAGTCGCTGCAAAAAAAGCGCCCGCCAAAAAGGCTGTCGCTGCAAAACCAGCCGTCAAGGCGCCGGTAGTCGAGGAAGTGATCGCTGAAAAAGCACCAGTTGAAAAAGCTGCCGCCGTCAAAGCACCGGCCAAAAAAGTCGCCGCCAAGAAAGTAGCCGCACCTGCCGCCGAGCCAGCCAAGGCCGAGAAAAAGTCCACGGTCAAAAAAGCCGATAAGAAGCCTGCAGCCAGCCCTGCCGTGGTTCCTGTTGCGCAAACCACGCTGAATCCGCTGGCCTCCTGGCCGTTCCCAAAAGGCAGCAAGCCCTGATTCTCCCCTTCAGGCGTAAGGCGCTCGCGCATCAAGCCCGGCATTGACCGGGCTTTTTCAATGGCGCGTCGGCTTTTGGGCTCAGCCGCTGATCAGTGCCGCGTCCAGGCTGTAGTTCTGGCCGCCCCGGCTGGCGATTTTCAAAGCGCCGACCCGGTTGCCCAGCGCCGCGCAGCGCGCCAGCGACCAGCCCTGCTCCAGCCCGAACAGCAGCGCGCCGCGAAACGCGTCGCCGCAGCCGGTCGGATCGAGAACTTCCTCGGCCTTCACTGGCGGCACCAGCGTTTTTTCGCCACCCACCCAGACTTCGCAGCCCTCGGCGCCCAACGTCACCACCAAACCTTCGACCTGCTTGGATAGCTCGGCCAGCGACAGGCCGGTGCGCTCGCAAAGCATGCGGCCTTCGTAGTCGTTGACCGTGACCCAGGTGGCCAGCTCGACAAAATGCGCCAGCTCGGCGCCGTCAAACATTGGCAAGCCCTGGCCCGGATCGAACACAAACGGAATATCAGCGGCCTTGAACTGCTCGGCGTGCTGCAGCATCGCGTCGCGCCCGTCGGGCGAAATCATGCCCAGCTTGATGTCGCTGCGCGCTTCGATCTGGGTGACATGCGCCTGCATCATCGCGCCGGGGTGAAAGGCGGTGATCTGGTTGTTGTCGCGATCTGTCATGATCATGGCCTGCGCGGTGTAGGCGCCCTCGACTTCGCGCACGAACTCGGTGCTGATGCCCTGCGCGCGCATGCGCGCCAGATAGTCGGCGCCGTCGCTGCCGACGGTGGCCATCGGCAGCGGCTGGCCGCCGAGCAGTTTCAGGCTGTAGGCGATGTTGCCCGCGCAGCCGCCGAACTCGCGCCGCAGTGCAGGCACCAAAAAGGACACATTGAGGATGTGCAGCTGGTCGGGCAGGATTTGCTCGGCAAAGCGGCCCTCGAAGGTCATGATGGAGTCAAAGGCCAGGGAGCCACAAATTACAGCAGACATTAAATTCTCAGTTCAGGGATAAAAAGCCACAACACGGTAGCCGGTGACCGGCAGCGGCGGGACAAGGGGGGCGCCGGGCACAGGCTCACCGGCGACTTTGAGCGTGATGACACCGGCCAGTTCGCCGTGCGCGGCCAGCGCGGCGGTCGTGGCGCCAAACTCACGGGGCGCCAGCACCCGGCGCACCAGCGCCTGCTCCTGAATGTCGGTCAATGTGACTTCCAGCGAAGGCATTTCCAGCACGGCAGCACTGTTGTTCTTCAGAACAAAGCTCAGGCTGTACATATCCGGGCCGGTTTTTCGGAAGCTCGAACTGTCAATCAGCAAGGATTCAATGCGGCGTGGCGGGCGGATGGTGCAGTTCAGCGGGCCGCACAGTGCCTGCAAAAAGGGCGCGAGTCGGGGGTCGGTGGCGGCCAGGTTGTCTTTTTGCTGCAGCACCCATTGCAGCAGCAAGGCCGTCAGCAGCAGCAAAAATACCAGCCCGAGCAGCACGCGCACCAGCGGGCGTTTCCAGAAAGCCTTGCGCTGCGCATCGCGCACGAAGGACAGCTCGGGCACTGGGGTTATCGCTGGCACTGGTTCTGGCGCTGCCGGTTCCAGCAAGGCCAACGGGGTGATGACCGGGTTGGTTTCAACGGCTGCAGGTTCGGCGGCAACTTCAGTTGGCGCTTCCACTGAAGGCGTCAATGCAGCGACTGACGGGAAAGCGCCAATGTCCGGGGCAGGCGCTTCATCTTGCGGCGCTGCAGGCATTGCCTCAGCACCGGCTGGCGCAACCGGCGGGCTCGATGCATCCGCAGCCGCCAAGCAGATTTCCGCAGGAAGCGGCGGCGGAAGCGCCGGTGACGCTTGAGCCCCACCGACTGGCTCTGGTTCTGACTTTTCGCCCTGTGCGGGCTGATGATTGGGCTGATTGGGCTGATCCTGCGGGACTGGTTCGGGCACCACGGGCGCACTGTCGAACGGGTCATCCGTCGAGGCGGGCGTCAACTCTGCGGGCAAACTGGATGAAACCAGCAACGTCTCCAGCGCGTCAGGGGCAGGCCACTCAGCAGACTCGGGCAGAGCCTCAAACGCATCTTCAGGAACAAAGGGAACGGCTGGAGCGGCTGGAGCGGCATCATCCTTCAGTGCCGCAACGTCAGTCGGCACCAGGTGCTGCGCCGCATCAAATACTTCACCACAACAACCGCAGCGCACCCAGCCTTGCGCGGCCTCGAATTGCCCGGCCCCGACCTTGAACATCGTTGCACAGGCGGGGCAGCGGGTAATCTGGCTCATAGCGTGCCGTCTGCAGCAGCGATCAAAGACGCGCGGTCATCAAAATCCAGCCCTCTTGGGCATCGTGGACTTCCAGCTGGCAGTAAGGCGCGTAAGCCGCTTTCAACTCGTCTTCCTGGCTGTCCAGAATGCCCGCGAGGACCAGATTTCCGCCCGGCTGCACATGGGTACACAGCAGCGGCGCCAGCATCTTCAGCGGCGTGGCCAGAATGTTGGCCAGCACCGTCTGGTACTTGCCGACGGCCTTGTCGGGCAAACCGGCTTGCAACTGCACATGGTTGGCATCGGCGTTGGCGCAGGTCGATTCGACGGCGGCTTGGTCAATATCGACCGCGTCGATGTCCACGGCGCCAAACTTGGCCGCGCCAATCGCCAAAATGCCCGAGCCGCAACCATAGTCCAGCACGCGGCCCAGCGATTGGTCAGGCGCGCCGTGCGCGGCAATCCAGCGCAGACACATGCGCGTCGTTGGGTGCGTGCCGGTGCCAAAAGCCAGACCCGGATCGAGGCGAATCACCTGTTTGGCCTGCGCAGGCGGCTCGTGCCAGGTCGGCACAATCCAGAAGTCCGGCGTGATATCGACCGGCGTGAACTGCGACTGCGTGAGGCGCACCCAGTCCTGATCGACCACGGCCTGAATCGCCACCGTCTGGCAACCGGCAAAAAAATCCTGCGCCGCCAGCACCGCAGCCGCTTCACGCGCCAGCGTTTCAGTCGCAAACAGCGAGACGACGCGCGAGCGCTCCCAGCCCGCTTTCGGTGGCGGCATGCCGGGCTCACCAAACAGCGCCTGCTCGGCGGGCGTCTGCGCGTCGGCGTCTTCGACCGAGACGCTGAGCGCGTCCAGGGCATCGAGCGCGTCGCTAAGGGTTTCCACCTCGTGGACGGGCGCCAGCAAAATCAGTTCAAACAAGCTCATCGGATGCTTTCGGCTGGCTCAGCGCTCGCGCTTGGACAGCCACTCTTCCAGGTAGTGAATGTTGGTGCCGCCGTCCATGAACTTGGCGTCCACCATCAGCTCGCGGTGCAGCGCGATGTTGGTGTTGATGCCTTCGACCACGGTTTCAGACAGCGCCGTGCGCATGCGCGCCAGCGCCTGCTCGCGGGTGTCGCCGTGAACAATGATTTTGCCGATCATCGAGTCGTAGTTCGGCGGCACAAAGTAGTTGGCGTAAATGTGCGAATCGACGCGCACGCCCGGCCCGCCCGGCGCGTGCCAAGTGGTGACGCGCCCCGGCGACGGCGTGAACTTGTACGGGTCTTCGGCGTTGATGCGGCACTCAATCGCATGGCCCTTGATCTGGATGTCGCGCTGGACAAAGGGCAGCTTCTCGCCCGCCGCCACCATGATCTGGGTGCGCACGATATCGACGCCGGTGATCCACTCGGTCACCGGATGCTCGACCTGCACGCGGGTGTTCATCTCGATGAAATAGAACTCGCCGTCTTCGTACAGGAACTCAAACGTGCCCGCGCCCCGGTAGCCGAATTTTTTCACCGCAGCGACGCAGCGTGCGCCAATGCGATCAATCAGCCGACGTGGAATGCCCGGTGCCGGACCTTCTTCGATGACTTTTTGGTGGCGCCGCTGCATCGAGCAGTCGCGCTCGCCCAGCCAGACGGCATTCTTGAACTGGTCGGCGATGATCTGGATTTCGATGTGCCGGGGGTTCTGGAGAAATTTCTCCATATAGACCTCGGGATTGCCGAAAGCGGCACCGGCTTCGGCCTTGGTCATCTGCACCGCGTTCAGCAAAGCCGCTTCGGTATGCACCACGCGCATGCCGCGCCCGCCGCCGCCGCCAGCGGCCTTGATGATGACCGGGTAGCCGATCTGCTTGGCCACGCGCTTGATAAAGGCTGGATCAGCGGGCAGCGCGCCTTCGGAGCCGGGCACGCAGGGCACGCCCGCCTTGAGCATGGTCTGCTTGGCCGAGACCTTGTCGCCCATCAGCCGGATCGACTCGGGCGTGGGGCCGATAAATTTGAAACCGCTTTTTTCGACCCGCTCGGCAAAGTCGGCGTTTTCGCTCAGGAAGCCGTAGCCGGGGTGAATCGCTTCGGCGTCCGTCACCTCGGCGGCCGAAATGATGGCCGGCATGTTGAGGTAGCTCTGGCCGGAAGGCGCGGGGCCGATGCAAATGGCCTCATCGGCGAGCTTGATGTATTTGGCATCGCGGTCGGCTTCGGAATAGACCATCACGGCTTTGACGCCGAGTTCCCGGCAGGCGCGCTGGATACGCAGGGCAATCTCGCCCCGGTTGGCGATCAGTATTTTTTTGAACATGCGTCGAAGTACCTGGTCTGGCCGCTGCGGGCCGCTCTGGTAAAGAAGGAAAAAGGGGCCGCAGCCCGCTTACTCGATGATGAAAAGAGGCTGGCCGTATTCGACGGCCTGGCCGTTTTCGGAAAGAATTTTGGTGACGGTGCCGGACTTGTCGGCTTCGATCTCGTTGAGGATTTTCATGGCCTCAATGATGCAGATCGTCTCGCCTTCCTTGATGGTGCTGCCAATGTCCACGAAGGACTTGGCGCCCGGTGCCGAAGCGCGGTAGAAGGTGCCCACCATAGGCGACTTGACGGCGTGGCCTGCGGGCGCGGTGGGCGCCTCGGGGGCGGCGGCGGCAACCGGGGCGCTCATCGTGGGCGCGGCCATCATCGTGGCGGGCTGATGCATCATCATCATCGGCGCGCCGCTGGACTTGACAATGCGCACCTTGCCTTCGGCCTCGGTGATTTCCAGTTCAGACACATTGGACTCTGAAACAAGGTCAATCAGGGTTTTGAGTTTTCTTAGATCCATGGATTTTCTCCGATGACGGTGAGATGCAGGCGTAGCCGATGGCCACGCACAGTTTTGATTTGACCAGCAAGTTGGCGCTGACGCCAAACTTCTTTCTTTCTTCGCTTACGCTGTGCTTTGAAGCCCTACGGCGTCTATTTGCCAATTATTTTACCCGCCCACGCACGAGACAAGCTCAGCAAAGCGCAAAGTGTACCTCATGCCAAACCGAGAAAAACAGCCTATTGAAGCCGCAGCCAAACGGCCAGGTCTTGCGCCAGCACGCTGCCAACCTTGCGCTGCTGCAAGTTCCCCACAGGATCAAACAGCACCGAAAAAGGCAGACCGCCCTCGGTATTTCCCAGCGATTTGCCCAGCGCGATGCCACTTTGGGCCGCCAGACCGACTGGGTAATTGAGTGGCCGGTTTTTCAGCCAGTCCCGCACCACGCCGGGTTGATCGACGGCCAGCCCGAGCAGTTGCCAATTCTTGTCGCGGTTTTCTTGGTAAAAATAATCCAGCAGCGGCAGCTCATCAACGCACGGAGGGCACCAGGTGGCCCAGAAATTGACCAGCAGCCGCTTGCCGCGAAAACTGCTCATCGGCAGCGTTTTCCCGTCCGGGGTTTCAAAACTCAGGCGCCAGAAGGCGGCTGCAGCCTCTTTGTCGGAGTCGCCCGGCGTCGGGACTGACACCACTCCTGCTGCCACCGGGCCGGCAGTTGGCGCCGCCTGCACCTGCCCAGCCTTTAGCCGGTCTGTCCACCAGGCCACGCCCGCACCCGCCAGGCCTGCGGC
>Ga0302213_1001364_pt1 | contig 11660 bp, 12 predicted proteins | sample II_Fen_N1_2_FD_194583 | JGI IMG/M metagenome (GOLD analysis project Ga0302213, IMG submission 194583) | Peat permafrost microbial communities from Stordalen Mire near Abisko, Sweden - II_Fen_N1_1 | ecosystem: Environmental > Terrestrial > Soil > Wetlands > Permafrost | place: Sweden: Abisko... | reverse complement strand
TGCTTTCGGGTCTAACGAAGTGTGGCTGCAACTAAGCCCCTTTGCCCCCATGCAAACCTATGTCAATTCATGCCTGAAAATGGAAGCCTTGATGGACAAGGGCATCCCCGACCTGTATTGCGGACACTATTACTACGTGAAAGGTGCGTTTCACAAGGATTATATCGAAACCATGAAGAAACTGGCCACCGATATTGTGACAGGGAAAGTTGGAGAACCCTATACCAAAAACAATTATCCGAAAGCACGCATCCTCTCGTCGGGCAACACGGCTATTGTTTACGATCCGGCGCATATAAAGTAAACTGAAAAAATAAATCAACATTATTCAAAGCGTGAATTGACAAGCTCAATTCGCGCTTTACTATTAACCAACAGTCTGGTTGTTCCAAAATCGTAAAGTCCTAACTTACAATTATGAATTATACATTATGAATTATGCATTAGTTTTTGTACTTTTGCACGAATTTGTTTATAATAAAAAATTATGAGTTTAGAACTTAGCGAACAAGAACAATTCAGACGTCAGAGTCTGGATGAATTACGAAATTTAGGCATCGACCCCTACCCTGCCGCCCTGTATCCAACCGACGCATTTTCAACCGATATAAAAACTGATTTCAAAGACGAAGAAAGCGGAAAACCCGTTTGTGTAGCCGGACGTATCATGAGTCGTCGTATTATGGGCAAGGCTTCATTTATAGAACTTCAGGACTCAAAAGGACGCATTCAGGTGTACGTTAGTCGCGACGACATCAGCACCGAAGCGCAACCCGAAATGTATAATTCAGTATTCAAAAAACTATTGGATATTGGTGACTTTATAGGAATCAAAGGTTTTGTTTTCCGTACGCAAATGGGCGAAATCAGCGTTCATGCACAAGAACTGACCGTACTTAGCAAATCACTTCGTCCGTTACCCATCGTAAAATACAAAGACGGCGTAGCTTTCGATGCATTTGAAGACCCGGAACAACGCTACCGTCAACGCTATGTGGATCTGGTGGTAAACGAAGGCGTAAAAGATATTTTCCTCAAACGTACCAAGGTATATCAATCCATGCGCGATTATTTCAACGCCGAAGGATATATCGAAGTGGAAACTCCGATTCTGCAATCCATACCCGGAGGTGCTTCTGCTCGTCCGTTTACAACCCATCACAATGCATTGGATATGCCGCTTTACCTGCGTGTAGCCGACGAATTGTATTTGAAACGCTTAATCGTAGGTGGTTTTGAAGGAGTATACGAATTCTCCAAAAACTTCCGCAATGAAGGAATGGACCGCACGCACAACCCCGAATTTACTGCTATGGAAATATATGTAGCCTACAAAGACTACAACTGGATGATGACGTTTACCGAAAACATGATTGCAAAAATCTGTAACGACGTGAACGGAACCGACGAAATTAAAGTGGGCGATAATGTGATCAGCTTCAAAACACCGTTCAAACGTATCAGCATGATCGATTCTATCAAGGAATTTACAGGCATCGATATCAACGGCATGGACGACGTGCAACTGCGCGAAGTGTGCAAACAATTACACATTGAAGCGGACGAAACCATGGGTAAGGGCAAACTGATTGACGAAATCTTCGGCGAAAAATGCGAAGGGAATTACATTCAACCAACTTTCATTACCGATTATCCACGCGAAATGTCGCCGCTTTGCAAGCGTCACCGCGATAATCCCGAACTGACCGAACGCTTTGAATTGATGGTAAACGGTAAAGAGCTTGCCAATGCATACTCGGAACTCAACGACCCGATTGACCAGCTCGGACGCTTCCAGGAGCAGCTGAAACTCAGCGAAAAAGGCGACGACGAAGCTATGTTTATCGATATGGATTTTGTACGCTCGTTGGAATACGGTATGCCTCCAACTTCCGGAATGGGAATTGGAATGGATCGTCTGGTTATGCTTATGACCGGTCAGGTAGCTATTCAGGAAGTACTTTTCTTCCCGCAAATGAAACCAGAAAAAGTAGCCAAGAAAGATGGTCCAGATAAATTCATGGCATTGGGAATTCCCGAAGCATGGGTGGAAGTGGTTCAAAAAGCCGGCATCGTAATGGTGGCCGATTTGAAAGACTTGAATCCAAATAAATTCCATCAGGATATTTGCGGATTGAACAAAAAACACAAACTGGAGCTAACCAATCCATCGAAAGAGGAGGTGGCAGTGTGGATTCAAAACAGTCAACAGTAACAGGTGAACAATTATCAGTCTTAAATGCAAAAGTTTTCGGTAATTCTTTGTTGAAAAATGAGTTGAATGAAGACCGTTGACCTTAGACTTTGGACTTTAGACATAAAAAATAATGATTAACGAAAAAAGCAGAATTGCTGTAATTGGTGGAGGTAGTTGGGCAACAGCCATCGCAAAAATATTATTGACAAATGCCGATAGCATCAATTGGTATATGCGTCGGCCTGAGCAGATTGAAGAGTTTATGCGCATTGGCAAAAACCCATCGTATCTTACCGATATTAATTTCGATACCGACCGAATCCATTTTACAAGCGATATCAATAAAATGGTACGCACTTCGGATATTTTGGTATTCGCCACGCCATCTCCATTTTTGAAGCAACATCTAAAAAAGTTGAAACGCAAACTGGATAACAAAATCATCGTGTCGGCTATCAAAGGAATTGTTCCTGATGAGAATATGATTATTTCGGATTATTTCGAGCAGGTTTACAATGTGCCGAAAGACAATATTGCCGTGCTGGGAGGTCCGTGTCATGCCGAGGAAGTAGCGCTCGAAAGACTCTCCTACCTCACCATCGGTTGCAGTTCGCGCGAAAAAGCCCGGTTGCTGGCTCAACGCTTTACCACCAACTTTATCCACACCACTACCAGCGACGATGTGGAGGGAATCGAATATTCTTCCGTTATGAAGAATGTTTATTCCATTGCCGCCGGTATTTGTCACGGATTGAAATATGGCGACAACTTTCAGGCTGTATTGATTTCCAATGCCATTCAGGAGATTAACCGTTTTTGCAATGCCACCAATCCCCATCACCGGGACATTAACGAACCTGCCTATTTGGGCGATTTGTTGGTAACTGCTTATTCCAAATTCAGCCGTAACCGTCTCTTTGGAACCATGATTGGCAAAGGATATTCGGTCAAAACCGCTCAAATGGAAATGGAAATGATTGCTGAAGGGTATTATGCCACCAAAACCATTCACGAAATAAACGAAAAATATCAGGTGAGCATGCCCATTATCGATTCTATTTTTGAGATTTTATACAATCGCTGCTCACCGATCATGGAGATTCGGAAGTTATCTGATAAGTTGAATTAAATTTAGGTTACTATTCAACCAATGTTACAGTTTATTGTTATAGACTATTATTAAACGAATTGCCAGATTATTCGATTGTAAATTGGTAACATAAGAAAATTATATATGCAAAACATTACATTATCTATCGACAAAGCATTTGGTTTCGTATCGGAACAAGCTGTTGCCGGTTATAAAGCAAAGGTGGCGGAAGCCAATGCCGCCCTCCACAATGGTTCGGGAAAAGGAAGCGATTTCCTTGGATGGTTGAATTTGCCATCATCAATCGACGAAGCGCACTTAAGCGATATTGAAAACACAGCCAAACTACTTCGTAAAAATTGTGAAGTAGTGGTGGTTATTGGCATCGGCGGAAGTTATTTGGGTGCTAAAGCAGTTATCGATGCACTTTCAAACAGCTTCGACTGGTTACAAACCGAACGTACATCGCCCGTGGTAGTTTATGCAGGACAAAACATTGGCGAAGACTATCTTTATGAATTGCAGGAATTATTGAAAACCAAGAAGTTTGGTATTATTTCCATTTCAAAATCGGGAACAACTACCGAACCTGCACTTGCTTTCCGTCTATTGAAAACACAATTAGAAGAACAACAAGGCAAAGCAGCAGCCAAGCAACTGATTGTGGCTGTAACCGACAAATCGCGTGGAGCTCTCAGAACGTTGGCCACTCAGGAAGGTTACAAAACCTACGTGATTGAGGACAATATCGGTGGTCGGTATTCAGTATTATCGCCGGTTGGATTATTGCCAATCGCAGTTGCCGGATTTGATGTTCGCCAACTGGTAGCCGGAGCAGTAACAATGGAAAAAAAATGCGGACAGGAAACTTCGTTCGAAGAAAATCCGGCAGCTCAATATGCAGCTGTACGCAATGAACTTTATAAAAATGGCAAAAAGATAGAAATCCTGGTCAACTTCCATCCGAAATTGCACTTCGTTGCCGAATGGTGGAAACAACTTTACGGCGAAAGTGAAGGCAAGGACAATCTCGGTATTTTCCCAACATCGGTCGATTTAACTACCGACCTACACTCTATGGGACAATGGATTCAGGAAGGTGAGCGATCTATCTTTGAAACCGTAATTTCAATTAAAGAAACCAACCATACCAAGATTTTCCCTCACGATGAAAACAACTTAGATGGTCTGAACTTCCTTGCCGGAAAACGAGTGGATGAAGTAAATAAAATGGCCGAACTCGGCACCATGATTGCTCATATCGACGGCGGAGTACCCAATTTGAAGATAGAACTTCCAACCTTGAATGAATATTACCTGGGCGAGTTGCTTTACTTCTTCGAGAAAGCTTGTGGTATCAGCGGATACCTGCTTGGAGTGAATCCATTTGATCAACCCGGTGTGGAAGCTTACAAAAAGAATATGTTTGCCTTGCTCGAGAAACCCGGATTTGAAGAGGAAACAAAAGCAATTAAAGCAAGACTTTAATCAAGTTTCGATTAACAGCCAACATTGCATAAAGAAAGCCATTCCTCAGTCGGAATGGCTTTCTTTATGCAATGTTGGCTGAACTTGTTGATCTATTTACGGGTAACAATAGGAGTTATAAGAATAAACGAAGCTTGGTTAAACTCAAAATTGGCATCAGAAAGAACTTTAAGACTCAATTTTGTGTTCATACTGGGTTTTTTAGCAACATACTGAAATGGGAAATACAAGGTTGTAAGAGGCTTCTTAAGCAAAAAAATGCCCTGATTGTAGTTTGAATTAGTTGAGAATAATGAATCCATCGCACTCTTTCTTGGCAACAGGACTTTTGCAGTACTGTCAGATTGTGTCATGTAATATCCTTTTATATTATTTGCAAATGCATTGATATACACCTTGAAATTGAGTGTATCTCCAACATGAATTGTATCCATGCGATATGTATTTATTGTATCAGTATAAAATATACTTAAAGAATCTCCTTTAGTGTTTACAGGATTCCTAACAAGTTGAATGCTGGGTGTAGAATTAGATTCTCCTGTAAGAGTGCAGGCAGAAAAAGCAATTAAGATAACTCCTAGTGTAATTATTTTTTTTGTTTTCATAACTTCAATAATGATTCTCAATAAAATAACAAAGATTGCGCCTAATATCCATTACAAATTCAAATAAACCGGAAAATAAATACAAAAAAAACAAAAAATCAATTTTACTTTTATATTTCCATTCGGTCGGGGTGACAAGACTCGAACCTGCGACCTCTACGTCCCGAACGTAGCGCGCCACACCCCGTTCTGGAGGTGCAAATTTATCAATTATATTGAATTATAAAGCTATTGCACTAACAAAAGATGCTTGTTGTTTGCAAAATTTAGGGATTTGATTCTTAAAACATTCAAATTTAAACTACAAAATCAGTATCTTTGCACAAAATTTAACTTGATGTTTACGAAGGTAATAGAGAATTTTATTCACACTAAAAAATATCCTGAATTTGCTCCCAAAGCAATTTTCTTTGATATGGACGGCGTTTTGTTCGATTCGATGAAGTACCATGCTTCGGCCTGGGTAAAAGCGCTTCATGACACCGGACTACCATTAACCATTGAAGAAGCTTATATGAACGAAGGTCGTACCGGAGCATCAACTATCGACAGTGTTTTCAAACAAATTTACGGACGAACATCGACTGAAGAAGAAAAAAAACGTATTTATTCGCTGAAATCCAAGCATTTTGAAGCAGAAGCAAAGATTGAACAAATACCATATGTATTTGAATTGCTAAAAAAGATTCAAGGACAAAAACTTGATATTTATTTAGTCACAGGATCTGGACAAGCATCGTTGCTTGGCAATCTGGAAGTACATTTTCCTGGAGTTTTTAGTCCGGAAAAAATGGTTACAGCCTATGATGTAAAGTTAGGAAAGCCTCATCCGGAGCCCTATCTGATTGCTTTACATAAATCGAAGTTGAATCCGTGGGAGGTGATGGTTATTGAAAATGCGCCATTGGGAGTTGAATCGGCGAACGCAGCAGGTTTATTCACGGTAGCCGTCAATACAGGTCCATTAAATCCTAATGTGCTGACTGAAAGTGGAGCTAATATTGTGTTTGACAGCATGAAAAGTTTGTATGAACACTGGAATGAAATTGTGAATATCTAACTCACCGAATATAATAAATTAAGAATATGCAAGTAATCAAATATCCAACCCGCGAAAATTGGGCAACCTTATTAACCCGCCCTGCTTTTGACAGTACATCCTTGTTTGGAACGGTACAAGAAATATTGGACAACGTACGCATACGTGGCGATAAAGCCGTGAAGGAATATACATTACAATTTGACAAAGTAAATATTGACGCAATTGAAGTTACCAAGGACGAAATTGCAGAAGCCGAAAAACTTATCTCAATAAACCTGAAACAAGCCATAGAAATGGCTCGCCGAAATATCTGGAAATTTCACTCCGAACAACAACAAGAATTACCCGAAATACAAACTTCACCCGGAGTTTATTGCTGGCAAAAAGCTGTTGCCATCGAGAAGGTAGGACTATATGTTCCCGGAGGAACTGCGCCGCTATTTTCAACGGTTCTTATGCTTGGAATTCCAGCTCAAATAGCCGAATGCAAAGAAGTTGTACTTTGCACTCCACCCAACAAAGAAGGTAAAATTCATCCAGCAGTGCTCTATGCTGCAAAAGTTGCTGGAGTTCATCGCATTTTCAAAGTGGGTGGAACACAGGCTATTGCTGCCATGGCTTATGGAACCGAAACTATTCCAAAAGTTTATAAAATATTTGGCCCCGGCAATCAATACGTAACGGCTGCCAAGCAATTGGTATCGCTTCGTGATGTGGCTATTGATATGCCGGCAGGTCCATCGGAAGTTGAGGTTATTGCCGACGAAACTGCTAATCCGGCTTTTGTTGCTGCCGATTTGCTTTCTCAAGCTGAACACGGTGTGGACAGTCAATCTATTTTGATAACTGTTTCCGAAAAAATTGTAGAACCGGTACTGGAACAAATTGAGTTGCAACTGGAAAAACTTCCTCGTAAGGAGTTTGCGCGTAAGGCATTGGAAAACAGCAAAATAATTGTTGTAAAAACGCTTGAAGAAGCTGTACAAATGACCAACGAATATGCACCTGAGCACTTGATAATTTCCACTCGCTACCATATGGGTGTTGCAGCAAACATTGTTAATGCCGGGTCGGTTTTTCTGGGAAATTACTCGCCTGAAAGCGCCGGCGATTATGCTTCTGGCACCAATCACACACTTCCTACAAATGGTTATGCCAAAGCATATAGCGGTGTAAATCTGGACAGTTTCGTTCGCAAAATTACTTTTCAGCAAATTACGCAGGAAGGCCTGACAAACCTAAGCAATGCTATTATTTTAATGGCAGAAAATGAAGATTTGGTAGCTCACAGCAATGCAGTAAAAGTAAGACTTGAAGAAGATAAAGAAAAAGAAGTGGAAGTTCGTGAAAGCAGACATCCCAGATAATCAGAAGATTGAAAGTTTTTAAAGTTGAAAGTAATAAACGCAAAATGAATTTAGATAACCTTTTAAGAGCCAATATACGTTCCCTTCAACCATATTCATCAGCACGTGATGAATTCAAAGGAGAAGCATCTGTTTACCTGGATGCAAATGAAAATCCTTACAATGCCCCATTCAACCGCTATCCCGATCCACTGCAGTGGAAGGTAAAGGAGCAAATTTCAAAAGTCAAGAAAGTTGCTGCCGAAAATATTTTTTTAGGAAACGGCAGCGATGAGCCGATCGACCTGCTGTATCGTGCTTTTTGTGAACCTCGTACTGATAATGTAGTTGCCATTGAGCCAACGTACGGAATGTATAAAGTCTGCGCCAACATCAACGACGTTGAATACCGCAAAGTATTGCTGGACGAGAACTTTAATTTCTCTGCCGATGAACTAATTAAGGCTACTGATCAAAACACGAAGCTTATTTGGCTTTGCTCCCCAAACAACCCTACGGGCAACAGCCTGAATCGCGAAGAAATATTTAGGGTATTGAATTCATTTAAAGGCATTGTGGTGCTCGATGAAGCCTATATCGACTTTGCCTCTGAAAAAAGTTTTTCGGAGTTTTTATCTCAATTCCCCAATTTAGTTATTCTGCAAACATTCTCAAAAGCATGGGGAAGTGCTGCCATCAGATTGGGAATGGCTTTTGCATCGACAGAAATCATAGCGATTTTAAACAAAATTAAATACCCATACAATATCAATATCTTAACCCAACAACAAGCTCTAATAACTATCGAAAATGCCGGACAAACCGCCGATTGGGTGAAAACTCTGCTTGCCGAACGTACAAAGCTGATCGAAGATCTGAAAAAATTGTCCATTGTTCAGCACATTTATCCAACCGATTCTAATTTTGTTTTAGTCAAGGTAAACGACGCAAATTACACCTATAACTCCTTAGTTGAGAAAGGGATTATTGTTAGAAATCGCTCATCCGTTTCGCTGTGTATGGGCTGTTTGCGTATTACGGTAGGTACTCCTGAAGAAAATGAAATCTTAATCCAAGCCTTGAAGAAAATTTAATAATTTTTACATATAGTTTTTCTATTTAGGTGTTTCATACAATTTTATTTTTTTGTACTTTTGCACAAAATCAAATTAAATGTGCAACTTTTAAACACTCTAAAAATTTCCATAAACCAATGAGCAAAATCACAATTAATAGCTTCGAAGAATTAGAACGATTTGTAGGATTAGAAATAGGGATATCAGATTACTTAACAATAACTCAACAACAAATTAATCAGTTTGCAGATGCAACGCTCGACCATCAGTGGATTCACGTGGATGCAGAGCGTGCTAAAATCGAAAGCCCTTTTAAATCAACTATTGCTCACGGCTATCTGAATTTGTCAATTTTACCATATCTTTGGGAACAAATTGTTGAGGTAAACAACTCTAAACTTACTGTAAACTATGGCATTGAAAGTCTTCGCTTCAATCAACCCGTTTTAGTCAACAGTCAGGTTCGTGTACGTGCCAAGCTCAAATCACTTAAAAATCTCCGCGGAGTTTCTAAAGCAGAAATTGATGTGGTTATGGAAATTAAAGATAATACAAAATCAGCTTTAGAAGGCACCATCGTGTTTTTATACCATTTTGTATAAGAATTAGATTCCAAAGATATTTTTATTAGCCTAATTTTTATTGTTTTAAAGTACAATTAACATCAAATACCTAAACAATTCATTGCAGATAATTCTTTAAATTGAAATATAGTTGTAATTTTACCCTTGAATTAAATCTCAATTCTAAAAACACAGTAAATTAAGCATTATGAACCACTTATTATTTTTGGATTATCCAGTTATAATCGTCATTGCACTAATATTTTTACTTTTATTTGGAGGAAAAAAAATTCCTGAATTAATGAAAGGATTAGGAAAAGGCGTTAGGAGCTTCAAAGAAGGATTAGCAGAAATGGACGAAGAAATAAAGAAAGATACCACTCACCCTGAAGATAAAAAAGATAGTACAAAGAAAAAAGATGAATGAACCGATTGAGAAAGAAATGACATTTTGGGATCATTTAGATGATCTTAGAAGAACCATTTTCAAAATAGTCGGAGTTGTCGGGATTGTTTCTTTGGTGTTTTTTGCGGTTATGAAACCGATTTTTGACAATGTAATTCTTGCTCCTTCAAGGAGCGATTTTTTTCTTTATAAATGGTTTGGCGAAATCAGCAAAAAAATTCCTTATTTGCCTGACTTCATTTCACATGCCACTAATGTTAAAATAATCAACATCAATTTAGCATCACAATTTTTGGTTCATCTTACTTCATCGATGTGGTTTTCGATGGTTTTTTGTTTCCCCTTCATTATTTACCAACTTTTTTTATTTATCAGACCTGCACTTTACGACAACGAACGGAGAAATGCAGCTGGAGTTTTCTTTTTTGGTAACATTTTGTTCTACTGTGGTATAGCTGTTGGCTACTTTTTCTTGTTTCCGCTAACCCTGAAATTTTTAGCCGATTATCAACTCAGCAAATTTATCGAACAAAGCGTTTCGCTCGATTCTTATATGAGCACCTTTTTGATGGTTTGTTTCTTTATGGGTTTGGTGTTTGAACTCCCAATTGTAGCTTGGTTTTTATCGCAGTTAGGCATTCTACATCGTGAGTTTTTCGGCAAGTACCGCCGTCATGCTTTCTTTTCATTGTTCGTATTTGTCGCCATTTTTTCTCCTACAGGCGATCCGCTAACTATACTTCTCTTTTTCATTCCAATTTATGCTCTTTGGGAAATTAGTGCTTTCGTTGTAAAAAAGAAACCTAAAGAAATTGAATAAACCAAATATTTATTGTCATTTTTGAATATTTATCAAGCTTTAATGTAATAATCATCTAACAAAATAACTTTATTTAACATTATGTTCCGTTGATGTTTATAAAGCTTATTAGCTACAAACAAAGCTTTTCAAAGGGAGAAATTTGATAAAAAAAAACTATCTTTGCAACACAAACAGTATATATAGTAAATGCTTGAGATAATTATAAAAGGAATATTGATTGGTTTATGTATCTCCGTACCTCTGGGTCCAATCGGGATGCTTACCATACAAAGAACCCTGCACAGAGGTCAGAAATATGGCATTGCTACTGGGCTAGGTGCTACTACTTCGGATTTAATATATACAATTATCACCCTGTTCTTTTTAAATTTTGTTCTCGATTTTATTGAAGGAAACCGCTTTATCATCCAATTGATTGGAAGCATAGTGGTAGCTGCATTCGGGTATTATATTTTTAGAAGTAATCCCGCCACGCAACCTAAACCTAACGAAACAGTAAAGCACAGTCTCCCTGGAGATTTCTTCACCTCACTTTTGCTTACACTTTCTAATCCGCTGGTACTATTTGTATTAATAGCTCTTTTTGCTCGCTTCGAATTTATCCGAAGTCAAACCACTTTGATAGAGATTATTTGTGGAATTCTTTCAATTCTGGGTGGTGCATTGCTATGGTGGAGTTTACTCACCTTTTTGGTTAGTAGGTTCAAAAACAAAATGAATATCCGTGGACTCAAAATAATCAATCAAATAACAGGATTAGTTATTCTGGGAATCGGGTGTGTAGGTCTGATTTTGAGCCTAATTAAATAGAAAAGCCAACATGCTTTTTATTTAGCACATTGGCTTTTCGTTTCAAAAACAACCTATATTTTAAAACCTTTTACGAAGCTGCATCCATGTTCGTTTTTCCATTTTGTGAGAATGAATTCATCATTTCTTCTTTAGACATTTTTCCGCTTATCCACACCAAACTTAACTCTCCTCTTTCCTTTGTAACAATCAACATATCAGCATTATCCTTTTC
>Ga0302213_1001361_pt1 | contig 11670 bp, 5 predicted proteins | sample II_Fen_N1_2_FD_194583 | JGI IMG/M metagenome (GOLD analysis project Ga0302213, IMG submission 194583) | Peat permafrost microbial communities from Stordalen Mire near Abisko, Sweden - II_Fen_N1_1 | ecosystem: Environmental > Terrestrial > Soil > Wetlands > Permafrost | place: Sweden: Abisko... | reverse complement strand
TTGCTGCATCCGAGAAACCGATTATTGATCCACCAAGGCGTATAACAGCCGTTTCAAAACTTAACCTCGTACGGGTTGAAGGTTCAAAAAATAAGGTGGCAATCACTTTGCCATCCAGTGTTTTCCGATTCGGATTTGCTTCAAACTTTGCAGCCGAATCAAGTATTGACAGAATTTCTTCTTTACTGTAATCCGAAATGGATACTAAACTGTTATTGCTCATAATATGACCCCTAACCCCTAAAGGGGCTTTAGTTAGTTTATATTTTTATTTTAAACGCTTTAATATCTTTATTTCACACACTCTTATTCCCCTTTAGGGGTTAGGGGTTGTTTTATTAAAAAAAACCAACACAAATCTGACAGTGATTTATATTGGTTTTGATTTTTCTGCAAGCAAATTTTCTACGCAACTATTTCGCTGTGAGCTGCTTTGTTCGAAAAAATATTTTAAGTTTTCCGTTTTCATTTCGTGTACAAAGATAGTCGTTTTTTTTTGAATAATGAAAATAGATTTTGAGTAATATTATTGTGATAATTCTTTTTTATTTGTTTGTCAAAAAAAAACAGAGGTTATCTAAATTTCTTAGACAACCTCTTATAATTTGAAAGTTTCTTGATTTATTTATCAAAAATGAATTAGTTAAAAATATATTTTAAACCAATTTGTAAACTCCATGTTTGAGAATATGAGTATGTTGTAGTGAAAGATTGAGTTGGATATACCGAATTTCCTGCCGCATCTTTAATTTTTACAACAGAGAAAGTTGGTACGTTGTTGACATCTTTACTTTCATATTTCAAAATCTGACCATATGTTACAGAGCTCATATTTTTAGATATACCCCATTCACTGTTAAGCAGGTTTCCGAAGTTTAACATATCAAAACTAAGTTGAAGAGTATTCATAGTTTTACCTGCTCTAATTTTGAAGTCTTGAGTTAATCTAACATCAAAATTGTTGACCCAAGGTGCTCTTGCTGCATTAGCTTCGGCATATTGTCCCTTATGAGAACTAAGATATTTGTCTTGCGCCATAAAGTTAAAGAATGCATCTTCGTCAGCTGTAGTTAAGAACTTAATATCACCTTTTTGAGTCGGAATATAAATCAAGTCTGTTTTCCAACTATCACCATTCATATCATTTGAGTATGTATAGCTATTACCTGATGTTGAATAACCTGAGTAAAACACGTTTATTGTTGTTGCCAGCATGTTATTGGCATATGGCAATTTATAAGATAATGAAGCAATTACTTTGTTTGGAACAACATATTGTGAGCGTTGCAAAGTTGGCATTTGCGGACCATTAACTGAAACAAGACCTCCATAAGCAGATGATGCATTACTACCAGGCATACCAGTGATTTCTTTCGATTCAGTAATGGTATAAGCTGCCATAATATTTAAATTTTTAATTGGAGTTGCATTGATGGTAATATTACCAATAGCTCCCCAGCCTTCGTTGGTATTAGTCAACACATATGCATTCGGATTAGTGGAAGAGTATTTGTAATTTGCAGGATAAATGTATCTATTATCCGAACCTCCAAATTTAGTCCAAGTTGCATCCGGACTTTTTAAATTATAATTAGTCAACATTACAGCATTAAGAGTCTTAGTGTAAATACCCTCAAGTGTTACTGATAATGGGAATGAAACAGGAACCTGATAATCTACTGCTATTGATGACTTCCATACTTGTGGCATTTTGAAGTTAGGATCAACGCCAGCTATTTCAGACGGAAGAACTCCATCAGCAGGTGTAATTGTTTTAGGCAATCCTAATTTGTCAATTAATGCGTTAACATCGGTTATCATACCACCAGCCAAAGTAGCAAGAGCCGGACTAGCAGTTTTAATTGATCCATTTGTGTTATAAGTTGTGGTGGCTTTGTAGCTACCTTGAACCATTCCAGCATTTGTTGGCATATTTGTAAAGAATACCAATGGAAGTCTTCCAGTAAATATACCTGTTCCCCCACGGACTTTTAATGATTTGTCGTTAAACACATCCCAAGTAAATCCTACACGTGGTGAAAGTAATACTTTTGCCGATGGCCAAACGCCCGTGTCAATTTTTCTGCCTCCAAAATCAAGGTTGTAAATGGCATTATTTCTTATTATATTATCAACAAAGCTTAACAAATCAGCGCGTACGCCATAAGTTATTTTTAAATTGTCTTTAATGTTCCATTCATCTTGAAGATATGCTCCGTATTGATTGAAAGATACTTCGGCAGCTGGATTTGTTTCACCATTATAACCATAAGTAAGAGCAAAATCAATAGGTGCCGCCTTATTTAAGAAGTCGCTTAAGCTGGCATAACGATAATACGCAGTTCCGTTTCTCATATAGGCGTTGTTAGCCATTTGATATTCGTAGTTTAAACCTGCGGTTATTTTGTGTTTGTCTAAATAATATGTAAAGTTATCAGTAATTGATAATGTGTTGTTATGTACACCATTGTTCCATGTGAAAAGTTCGTAACCGGCAGAAATATATGGCTCAATAATTGGATTATTGTTTGTTGCACGTCCCACTAAGATATCAACAAATGGAAATTTATCAGAATTTGAACCACGCACGTCATCAATTTTTGTAAAGGTTGCTAAAAATTGATTAGACATATTGTTGTTTAATCTTGAGTTTAATTCAGCAGAAATAGAATTTACTACATTGTCCATTGAATAAAGTGAGTTTGAAAATGCCATACCGTATTGCGAAATACGATCCATATTGCTGTTTCTAGACCCTGCATCTGTCGAATTTCCATTAGTCTGATTCCATGACTGATTTTTAGTGTAATTGTAACGAACGTTCAATTTATTTCTTTCGTTGATATTCCAGTCAATTCTTGCCAAAAGTTTTATGTTACTCTCGTCGCCCGGATAATCGGTGTATGATCCGGGATCATATCCATAGTTGGTTAACAAATGATTGCGAACAGCATCCATATCAGCGATTTTAGCACGTGACAGCGATTTTCCATCACTAATTCCGTTTTCAGAAGGTCTCCAAGTAACTACTTGTCCCGGTTTCTTTTCCATTTCGGCATTTACAAAGAAGAAAAGTTTGTTCTTAATAATTGGACCACCAACGGTTAAACCATATATATTTTTAGAGGATGCTTTACGAGCTCCAAAATCATAACTGCCAATTGTGTTACCACGTAAATCTTGATTGGTAAAGAAAGTATAAGCTGATCCCTTAAACGTGTTTGTTCCAGATTTTGTAATTGCATTTACACCTCCACCTATAAAATTTGTTTGGCGAACGTCATATGGAGTTACGACAACTTGTATTTCTTCAATTGCATCCAACGAAATTGGAGTTCCGCCGCCAGGTAAACTAGATGAAAGACCAAAATTATTGTTGAAGTTTGATCCGTCGATTGTGAAATTGGTAGAGCGTCCATCACTTCCACCGAAGCTCATGCCTGATGCATAAGGAGATAAACGGGTAATGTCTGATATGCTTCTGCTAATTGTTGGCATTGAAGCAATTTTTTCAGATGAAATGTTAGTTGAAGCACCTGTTTTTTCTGTTGAAAATTTAGTTTTTTGCGTAGATACAACCACTTCACTCAGTTCTTTTGATCCTTCTTTTAATTCAACACTAAGTGTGTAAATTTCACCCAACTGAAGTTGAATGCCTGAAAATTGCTCTGTAGAGTAACCAATATAAGATACTTTAACGGTATAAGGACCACCTACACGCATGCCGGTGATATTGTACCGTCCATCTACATTAGTTACAGAACTGTAAGTTGTTCCAGAAGGTGTGTGAGTTGCTATTACTGATGCCCCAATAATTGCTTCCCCTTTAGCAATAATTTTACCACTTATCGCCGAAGTGGTAACCTGAGCGTTTATTATCGATGTACTCAATAATAAAATCGTTAAAACTACATACTTTAATTTTTTAATCATAAAAATCAGTTGTTTTCGTTAATAAAATATTTGATGGAATTATTTTCTTTGGAAAAATGGTTGTTTATTTAGTGTATTTGAGTCAATTTTTTTTTATTCGCAAACAGTTTTTATTCTAAATTTGTGCAAATATAAGATTTTTAGTGTTAAGACGTGTTTCAATAGAGTGAATATTTATCAACAATTTAGTCATTAAGAATCCATAAATCTGAAATAAAGTTTAAAACAACTGAGGAAAGGTGTCAATTACAAGATAATTATGATAATAATTTCCAAAATATCATTAAATTATGCTTCGGAGCTTTAAATTGAAATATTTAAATGTGTGAAATGACTGTTAGTAACTTATTTGTGATTTTGCTCAAAAATAGTTATAATTTGAAAATTGTAAACATTTCAACTAAAAACGAATTGTTTCTGTTATTTTTGAATTGATGGACACATCCTAATTGAATCAAAAAAGTAGTATCTTTGTTTTTTTTAAAATTTGAAGCTTTTTATGGATTTCAATAGCAAATTTATGCGCAAAGCCATTGCTTTGTCAATAGAAAATATCAAAAAAGGAGGTGGTCCGTTCGGTGCTGTAATAGTGAAAGAAGGTAAAATAATTGCTACCGGTTCAAATAGAGTTACTGCAAATACCGATCCTACTGCACATGCCGAAATAAACGCCATTCGCAAAGCTTCCCGTAAACTGGGTACATTCGATTTATCGGGTTGTCAGATATACTCTTCGTGCGAACCTTGCCCCATGTGTCTCGGTGCTATTTATTGGGCGCATCTTGATAAACTTTATTACGGAAACACAAAGCTTGATGCCAAAAACATTGGGTTCGATGATTCGTTTATTTACGATGAGATTGATTTAAAACCCAAAGATAGAAAGGTAACCACTACTCAACTATTACAAGATGAGGCAATCGTAGCTTTTGAATTATGGCAAAAAACGGATGATAAAGTAAAATACTAAGACTCTGATTGTAAAAGTAAAGGCTTAATTTCCAACAAATATAAATTTCAATTTGAATCTTTCTGATTTTCAACAACTCTACGCCCTTCACCCACAAGTAAAAGAGCTTGTAAAGAAGGTTACTTCACTCGAACCAATTATAAAAATATCCGGTTTGAGTGGGTCTTCATCTGCTTTGGTGGTTGCCTCGCTTTTCAAAGCGAATCCTCAAACTCACGTTTTTGTGTGCGATGACACAGATGAAGCGGCCTATTTGTATAACGATATAAAGCAAATTCTTTCTGTCGAAGAGGTTTTTTTCTTTCCGTCCTCATTCAAAAAAGCAATTAAACTTTCACAACTTGACGCAGCAAACGAAATATTACGAACCGAGGTTCTGAACTGTTTGGCAAATACTACAATTCCCTGTCTGATAATAGCTTCGCCCGAAGCATTGATTCAAAAGGTTGTTTCGGCTGATAGCATGAAGTCAAATATGCTGCGAATGAGGGTTGGCGAAAATCTTGGTATTGAATTCGTGGTTGAAATGCTCAAGGAATACGGTTTTGAACGTGTTGATTTTGTTTACGAACCTGGGCAGTTTTCGGTCAGGGGAAGCATTGTTGATATCTTTTCGTTTGCGAATGAATTGCCATATCGATGCGACTTTTTTGGAGATGAGGTAGAATCAATCCGCGTATTTGACATTGAGACTCAGTTGTCGAAGGAAAAGAAGACTGAGGTTATTATTATTCCTGATTTACAAAGAGATAAGAAATCGAATCATGTTTCTTTCTTTGAATTCATTCCTGCGAATAGTCTAATTAGTTTTTCCAATGTGGCTTTCGCGCGCGAGAAATTGAATCAGCTTTATAATGAGCTACTTATTAAAATCAATGAAAGTGAGCAAAAAACTCCACATTTAAAAAAGACTCACATTACCGGTGATGAATTAATTGAACAAATAGAACCGTTCCGGAAATTGGAATGGGGGGAGAAATCTTATTTCAAAAGCGATTCAAAAATTCATTTCAACACTTCACCACAACCGATCTTTCATAAAAACTTTGATTTAGTTGCCGAAAATTTAAAACATCGCCTAAATGAAGGTTACAAGCTTTATATACTGAGTGACAGCGTTAAGCAAACTGACCGAATTGCTGCTATTTTTGCAGATAGAGGAGATGAAATAGGGTTTCAGCCTATAAAAAATACGCTTCACGAAGGTTTTGTAGATCACGATTTATCGCTGATTTGCTATACCGATCATCAGGTTTTCGACCGTTTTCATAAATATCAGCTTAAAACAGACAAAACCAGACTTGGGAAAGTTGTGATGACACTCAAGGAACTGAATCAGTTTCAGATAGGCGATTATATGGTGCATGTGGATCATGGTGTTGGGTCGTTTGGTGGTTTAGTGCGCACCAATGTGAATGGCAAAATGCAGGAAATGGTGAAGCTTATTTACAAGGATGATGATATAATTTTTGTAAGTATTCATGCTCTACACCGCATTTCGAAGTACAAAGGAAAAGAAGGTGAAGCTCCGCGTATCAATAAACTTGGCTCGGGAGCTTGGGAACGCCTGAAAGAACGAACCAAAACCAAGGTTAAAGATATTGCCCGCGAGTTGATTAAACTTTATGCCAAACGAAAAGCAGAGCAAGGTTTTCAATACTCGCCGGATAGTTATCTACAGCAGGAATTGGAAGCTTCATTCATTTATGAAGATACTCCCGATCAGGTAAAAGCAACAGCCGATGTAAAAAAAGATATGGAGTCAACCCTTCCAATGGATCGGTTGGTTTGTGGCGACGTGGGCTTTGGTAAAACCGAGGTGGCCATGCGTGCTGCCTTCAAAGCAGCAACAGATGGAAAGCAGGTTGCAGTATTGGTTCCAACCACCGTGTTGGCATTGCAACATTACAATTCATTTAAAGATCGATTCAAAGATTTTCCAGTGACAGTGGATTATTTAAGTCGTGCTCGAAGTGCTGGACAATCCAAAGAAGTTCTACAACAGCTTGCTGATGGAAAAATTGATATTGTTATCGGGACGCATAAATTGGTCGGAAAGTCGGTGAAATTCAAAGATCTGGGATTGTTGATTATTGATGAAGAACAAAAATTCGGAGTAACAGTTAAAGAAAAGCTTAAAGAAATGAAGGTCAATGTGGATACACTCACAATGACTGCAACTCCTATTCCACGAACATTACAATTTTCATTGATGGGTGCTCGCGATTTGTCCATTATTAACACACCACCGCCCAATCGTTATCCAATTCAAACGGAAATTCATGTTTATGACGAAGATGTTATTCGTGAAGCTATTCAGTTGGAAATGAACCGGAACGGTCAGGTATTCTTTATAAATAACCGTATTCAGAATATTTATATTATTGAAAATATGATACGGCGGCTGATTCCCGGATGCCGCGTAGCAGTCGGTCATGGACAAATGCCTGCAGAGAAACTGGAGGAAGTAATTGTTGATTTCATTGATTATGAATATGATGTGTTGGTTGCAACCACCATTATTGAGTCGGGTATTGACATCCCGAATGTAAATACCATTATCATAAATAGTGCTCAGAATTTTGGTTTGAGCGATTTACATCAGTTGCGTGGTAGGGTTGGTCGAAGCAACCGAAAAGCATTTTGTTATCTACTTGCTCCAGAAATGAGTTTGCTAACGCCTGAAGCCCGCAGGCGATTACAGGCATTGGAAACATTTGCCGAACTGGGCAGCGGATTTAATATTGCGATGCAGGATTTGGATATTCGTGGAGCTGGAAATATGCTGGGAGCGGAGCAAAGTGGTTTTATTGCCGACTTAGGTTACGAGATTTACCAAAAAATTCTAAACGAAGCGGTCCACGAATTAAAGGACGAAGAATTTGCCGATTTGTATGCCGATGAGCGGAAGGAAAATGTAAATTCAACCCTGTTTGTGACTGATTGTCAGATTGATTCTGATTTGGAAGTTTTGTTTTCAAACGATTATATCGAAAACGTGTCGGAACGTATCAGTTTGTATCGCGAATTGGATAACATCGATAACGAAGCTGATTTAGAGGCATTTGTTCAGCGATTAGAAGACCGTTTTGGTAAAGTTCCGATCGAAGGACAGAGCTTAATTCTTGTAGTACGTTTACGTTGGTTGGCAATGCGATTTGGAATAGAAAAACTTGTTTTGAAAAACGAAAAGATGACTGCGTTTTTGGTTTCAAATCCTCAATCACCTTATTATCACTCCGAACCATTTGGGCGATTGTTACAATATATGACGTCGCATCCACGACAATGTCAACTTCGTGAACAAAACCTTCGTCGATCGGTGGTATTTATGGATGTAAAAACGGTTGAAAAAGCTTGGGACGTTTTACTGGCTGTAGATAAGAAGTAGAATGCAGTTTGCCTTATTGGATCAGGTGTAGATACGAAAAACCGCACTGCCATTAGTTGAGAAAACTCCTATAAATAGGATTTGAGGTGTTGGTTTTCTTTGTAATCTGCCGTCCACTGTGGGATACCCGAAGGCGCAGCCCGCCATTAAAAACCGAACATATCTCGTTAATTTTTTTAACGTTGAGTTTTCCAATCTCAGAACAATGCGGTTCGTTTTTCTTGATACAAAGATAAAGCATTATTTCTATTCTATTCAGTTTTGGTACTAATATATGGTTAAAGTTGAAGATAATTCCATATATAATGCCCAACTGTAAAAGGTTTCAAAAAAAAGCAATTCAAAATTTCGTAATCTAACGGAAAATATCTACTTTTGCAATTCTATGTAAAAATAGTATTAACAAAAGAAACTAAATAGACAATCTTATGGCTAAGAAAGAGGAAAAACAACACAATGAACTTGAAAATGTGCAACATGCGCTGACATCTACTGAAGCGTTTATTGAAAAATATCAAAAACAAATTTTAATTGCAGTAGGATCAATAATTCTCGTTGTATTGTTAGTCATGTCGTTTAAAAACTTCTATCTTGACAAACGTGAAATAGCTGCTCAGAATGAAATATCAAAATCGCAAGCTGCTTTTGCTGTTGACTCATTCCGTATAGCTCTCGAAGGTAAAGGCGTGGAATCTTTAGGGTTTAAGGAAATAGCTTCAGAATATGGAATTACTTCAACCGGAAAATTAGCGTCTGCTTATGCTGGAATTTGCTATTTCAAATTGGGTCAATACGATGAAGCTGTTAAGTATCTTTCAAAATACAGTGGCAGTGATAATTATTTTTCAGTTTCGGTAATTGGTTTGATTGGCGATTGCTATGTGAATTTGAATGATAATTCAAAAGCAATAGGTTATTTTGAAAAAGCCGCTGGTAAAGATAATGCAGTATTGAGTCCTGTTTATTTGAAAAAAGCGGGTTTAATTTACGAATCGCAAAACGAAGCTGAAAAAGCTGAAAAGGTTTATACTCAAATTAAAGAGAAATACCCTAAAAGTGCCGAAGCATCGGATATTGACAAATATATTGCTCGCGTTCAAAAATAAGAAAGACAAAATAAAATATGAAAAAAGCTACTTCCCAAAAAGGAGTGGCTTTTTTTAGAATTAGCAATTTACAATAAATACGATAACAAATAAACTTAAAATAATGGCAACACAATATCAAAACCTATCTCAGTATAATGCTGAATTGATGCCTGACAAAGATACTGTATCTGATCAAAAGTATGCAATTGTAGTTGCTGATTGGAATCCGCAAATTACGCATGCCATGTTGCGTGGAGCAATTGAAACCCTTGAATTAATAGGAGTGAAGTCTGAAAACATACATTCCATTCACGTTCCCGGAACTTTTGAATTAACCTATGCTTCAAAACAATTGTTGGAACAAAATAAATACAATGCAATTATAGCCATTGGATGTGTTATTCAGGGCGATACTCCACACTTCGATTATGTGTGCCAAAGTGTAACTTCTGGTATTACAGAGCTGAATTTAAGGAATAACGGTTGCCCTGTGGTATTTGGAGTTTTGACAACCAACACGATGCAACAGGCGTTGGACAGAGCCGATGGAATACATGGAAATAAAGGCGTAGAAGCAGCAACAACGGCGATAAAAATGGCCAATATTGTTTGGTAAAACCAATTATTAAATATATCTTTGCACTGCTTTTGAAAATAATGGGTAGTTACCAAAGTGGCCAACTGGGGCTGACTGTAACTCAGCTGTCTTTCGACTTCGGAGGTTCGAATCCTTCACTGCCCACATTATTCAACTGAAAAAAAATTGCGGAAGTAGCTCAGTTGATAGAGCATTAGCCTTCCAAGCTGAGGGTCGCGGGTTTGAGTCCCGTCTTCCGCTCTCAAAAACGAAAAGAGATTCTAACTTCATTGTTAGAATCTCTTTTTCATTTACCTATTGTTGTTCAAATCAGAAAAACGACGAAACAAAAAGCGTCAATGTAAGTCCAATCAGAACAGAAATTGTAAACCAACCGAATATATTCTGAATTCTATTGTTTACATATTTACCCATCACTTCTTTGTTATTGACAATCAAGATCATACAAATTAAAACTACCGGTAACAGAACACCATTGGCTACCTGTGACCACAATGTAATTAGAATTAACGGTGCATTTGGCATTAAAATAATGGCCGCTCCTATAACAATGATAGCTGTAAACAACCAGTAAAATTGGGGTGCTTCTTTCCATTTTTTATCAATACCAGCTTCGAAGCCAAACGCTTCGCATACATAAAATGCAGTGGCAACAGGCAAAATGGTCGCTGAAAATATTGAAGCAATAAATAATCCGAATGCGAACGTAATGGAAGCCAAATCACCGGCAATCGGTTTCAGAGCCATGGCGGCATCTTTTGCTTCTTCAATTTTTATTCCGTTTTCGTGAAGTGTCGAAGCACAAGCTATGATTATGAAAAAAGCAACAGTGACTGTTATTAAACTTCCAATAATTAAATCAGCTAATGTATATTTATATTCAGTGATCTTCAGCCCTTTTTCAATTACAGCCGATTGCATATAAAACTGCATCCATGGGGCGATGGTGGTACCGATAATTCCAATGACGATAGTCAAATATTCTTTATTATACTGAATATCGGGCTTAATCATGGCATGACCAATTTCACTCCAATGCGGTTTGCCGATTAACGCTGACACTACATAAACCAATAAAAATGCACTAAATATCAGAAAAATACGTTCGCTGAATTTATACGTTCCTTTTACAACCAACCACCAAACCAAAACAGCGGCTATGGGAACACTTATATATTTACTGATATTAAAAACCTGCATACTCCCGGCAACACCTGCAAATTCGGTCGTTGTATTGCCAATGTCGGCAATCAATAAGCCAACAAAAATAAAAAATGTAATTTTTACACCTGCATATTCGCGAATTAAATCAGCCAATCCTTTGCCTGTTACAATTCCCATACGGGCATTCATTTCCTGAACTACTACCAGAACCAAAAATGCGGGAATCATGGTCCAAAGTAAGTTGTAGCCATACAAAGCTCCAGCAACAGAATAAGTTGTAATACCACCGGCATCGTTGTCAACGCTTCCGGTTACAATTCCAGGACCTAAAATTGCCAAAAAAAGCAAGAAATTTCTGAAGATAGATTTACGTCTTTTATTAAATTCCTTGTAATTAATTAACGCCATGACCTGCCTCCTTTCTTCGTTTTGCGTTTGGACATTAAATCTTCTACGATATCGTCGATTACAACCATTCCCACCAACGTGTTTTGAGCATCGGTTACCGGAATAGCAAGCAAATCGT
>Ga0302213_1001360_pt1 | contig 11670 bp, 10 predicted proteins | sample II_Fen_N1_2_FD_194583 | JGI IMG/M metagenome (GOLD analysis project Ga0302213, IMG submission 194583) | Peat permafrost microbial communities from Stordalen Mire near Abisko, Sweden - II_Fen_N1_1 | ecosystem: Environmental > Terrestrial > Soil > Wetlands > Permafrost | place: Sweden: Abisko... | reverse complement strand
GGCGACGGTTTCTGGTCACAGCAGTGGCTGGGAATCAAGCGGCTGTTCGGGCGCGCCTGAGACTCTCAAATTCGGCGCTGGCTGGCTTATTTCTCGATAGCCAGCAGTTCCACGTCAAACGTCAGCGTGGCGTTCGGTGGCACCACGCCGCCCGCGCCGCGATCACCGTAGGCGGTGGCGGGCGGGCAGGTCAGCGTGGCCTTGCCGCCAACCTTGATGTGCTGCAAGCCCTCAGTCCAGCAGGGCACGACGCGGTTCAGCGGAAAACTGGCGGGCATGCCGCGCTTGATGGAGCTGTCAAATTCCGTGCCGTTGGCCAGCGTGCCCCGGTAGTGAACCTTGACAGTGTCGGTGGCCTTGGGTTGGGCGCCAGTGCCGACCAGCGTGTAAACGATTTTCACGCCCGATGGCAGGGTTTCTGTTGATGCTGCGGGCGCCGCGCCAGCCGCTGCGGCTGGTTTTCCGGCGGGCGTGGTGGCGCAGGCGGTAGAGAGAACGGTGGCCAGAGTGAGCAGGGAAAAAAGGGATTTCATGGTGTCCGGTGGAAGTTGCATAAAAAGAAGGATTGTCCGCCAGCCGGGGCGGCGCGCCGCAGAGTCTGCGGTTCTTTTTCACATCTGGTACACGCTCACCGGCCCCGGCTGGCCGCCTTGCCTCCGGCGGATTCGGCGCTGGCGAGTTCTTTGGCTGTCAGGTTGATCATCACGCAGGCTAAATTGGCGCTGTGCTGCTCGCATTTGGCCTGCAAATCGGCCATATCGACGTTGCCCTGCGCGTCGCAGGCGGTCACGACGACTTTCATGCCCGCCATTTGCGCGCTGGCCGGATTCGTGCCGTGCGCCGACGACGGGATCAGGCAGATATTGCGCTGGCCCTGGCCGTTGGCTTCCAGATAAGCCTTGATGACCAGCACTGCAACTGATCGTGCGGTGCAAACGGGTGAATGTGCGTAAACTCCGGCCAGGTGATGGGAGTCATCTCGCTGCATCAGCCCGTTACGCCCATGCCAGCGCACGAAAAAGCGCACCCAGTACAGGTAAGCCTGCTCGGTTTTGAGGCTATAGTGTTTGTAACGAAGTACCTCGCGCACCTGATCAAGCAGGCGCTTGGACTGGGGAAGATAGGCTACTGAGTTCATAGCATCAAAACCATGTACAAAAACACAGTATTGGCACCTGAAAGCAGGCTGTCAAACGGGGTGGAAGCCTTATGCAAACCCAGTCGCAACCTGCGGCTTCAGTTTATTTGGTCGGATAAACTGGTAGTCCAGAATATCCGACGATCTACATCACGTTAGAACTTTTGGGGAGAGATCATGCTTTCAACAAAAATAAAATATGCCGTTCTGCTTCTACTGCTTGGCAATACTGTGTGGGCAGAGACGTTGATTGAGAAGGAAAAGAATGGTAGAGACCTTACTGCTATAGAGCTGACGGCTATTTTTATGGCCGAGATCAAAGACTGTGAGAATAAGGTGCCGGAATTCAAATCACAGGTAGATAAGTACGTTGCCAACTTCAAAAACCAACCGAAATATAAAGAAATTGAGCGATCGCCGGAGTTTGCGAGGTTAGCAGCTGAGGCCTCATATTTTGTCTTGGATCGTCGTCATGGAAGCGACATTAGAAACACATGCAAGAACACTCTTACCCACCTTCAGAATCAAAAGTTCTAACCCTGTGCTCAAGCTCGCTCCCTTTGGTCGCTGGGACGCGCCTTCAGCGCGCCCCTTAGCTTCACGTTGAATGACAGGTATCCGGAAATCTGAAGGTCAGCTCCCAGTCTAAAGCTGCCATTTAGAAACACACCTTTGACGTGTCTGTCATTGCCATCATCCCTTGATTTCAAATAAACAAGCCTCCTGCACCTTGGGAATCAGGCGCAGGAGGCTTCAAATCACTCACAAAATCAATCCACCGGGCCGCAAGCCGCCCGGCATTCAAATGCCCCGTCAGGCGTAGTGCTCAACCGGTACGCAACTGCACGACAAATTCCGGTCCCCATAGACGTTATCCACGCGGCCAATCGGCGGCCAGTATTTGACCTGCTTCAGGCTGGCCAGCGGAAACGCGCCGGTTTCGCGTGAATAAGGCCGCTCCCACGCCGCGCCCATCAGGCTGGCGGCGGTGTGCGGCGCGTGTTTCAGCGGGTTGTTGTCCTTGGGCCAGTGGCCGGTTTCGACCTGGCGGATTTCCTCGCGGATGGCGATCATGGCGTGGATGAATCGGTCTAGCTCGGCCAGCGTTTCGCTTTCGGTTGGCTCGATCATCAGCGTGTTGGGCACCGGGAAGGACAGCGTCGGCGCGTGAAAGCCGTAGTCCATCAGCCGCTTGGCCACGTCTTCGGCCATCACGCCGCTGGTTTCTTTCAGTGGGCGCAGGTCCAGAATGCACTCGTGGGCGACGTGGCCGTTTTCGCTGGCGTACAGCGTCGGGTAGTGGTCTTTCAGGCGGGCGCTGATGTAGTTGGCGCTCAAAATCGCCACTTCGGTCGCTTGCTTCAGGCCGTCCGCGCCCATCATGCGGCAGTACATCCAACTGATCGGCAGCACCGCCGCGTTGCCCAGCGGCGCGGCAGAAATCGCGCCCACGCCGTTGACGTGAATGCCGCCGGTCGCGTGGCCGGGCAGGTAAGGCACCAAATCCGCCACCACACACACCGGGCCAACGCCGGGGCCGCCACCGCCGTGCGGAATGCAAAAGGTTTTGTGCAAATTGAGGTGGCTCACGTCGCCGCCGAACTCGCCCGGCGCGGCCACGCCAACCAGCGCGTTCATGTTCGCGCCATCGACATACACGCGCCCGCCGTGCGAATGCACCAGCGCGCACAGTTCCTTGACCTGCGTTTCAAACACGCCGTGCGTGCTGGGGTAGGTGATCATTACGCAGGCCAGATTGGCGCTGTGCTGCTCGCACTTGGCTTGCAAATCGGCCATATCGACGTTGCCCTGCGCGTCGCAGGCGGTGACGATGACTTTCATGCCCGCCATTTGCGCGCTGGCCGGATTTGTGCCGTGCGCCGACGACGGGATCAGGCAGATGTTGCGCTGGCCCTGGCCGTTGGCTTCCAGATAAGCCTTGATGACCAGCAGCCCGGCGTATTCGCCTTGCGAACCGGCGTTCGGTTGCAGGCTGATGCCCGCGTAGCCGGTGGCCTGACAGAGCCAGTCGCGCAATTGCTGATCCAGCTCGGCGTAACCCAACAATTGATCGTGCGGCGCAAACGGGTGAATGTGCGCAAACTCCGGCCAGGTGATGGGAATCATCTCGCTGGTGGCGTTGAGCTTCATCGTGCAGCTGCCCAGCGGAATCATGCTGCGGTCCAGCGCCAGATCCTTGTCGGACAGCATGCGGATGTAGCGCAGCATGCCGGTTTCGCTGTGGTGCGTGTTGAACACCGGGTGCGTCAAAAAGGCGCTGGTGCGGCGCAGTTCGGCTGGAATCAGCGGCTCAATGCCGTCTTCAAAAGCGCTCACCACGGGCAGGCTCTGGCCCGGCTTGGCAAAAAATGACCAGAGCAGTTCAATGTCGGAGCGGCGCGTGGTTTCGTCCAGCGACACGCCGATGTGATGGTTCAGGCGGCAGCACAGGTTGGCCCCGGCTTGGCGGGCGCGTTCGGCGATGGTCTGGGTGGCGTCGCCGGTGCGGATGGTGACGGAGTCAAACGCGCCCTTGTTGGCGATGCTGTAGCCCAGCGTTTCCAGCCCGCGCACAAAAATCGCGGTGTAGGCGGCGATGCGTTCGGCGATGCGCTTTAAACCCTGCGGGCCGTGATAAATGGCGTACATGCTGGCGACGACGGCGGGCAGCACCTGCGCGGTGCAGATGTTGGACGTGGCTTTTTCGCGGCGGATGTGCTGCTCGCGGGTTTGCAGCGCCAGCCGATAGGCCGTATGGCCGTGGGTGTCGATGCTCACGCCGACCAGACGGCCCGGCAGCGAGCGCTTAAATTCGTCGCGGCAGGCCATGTAAGCGGCGTGCGGGCCGCCGTTGCCCATCGGCATGCCAAAGCGCTGGGTGCTGCCCAGCACGATGTCGGCGTTCCACTCGCCGGGCGGCGTGAGCAGCGTCAGCGCCAGCAGGTCGGCGGCCACGCACAGGGCGGCGCTGTCGGCGTGGGCGTGTGCGGCCAGCGTGCGCAGGTCGTGAATCGTGCCGGTCGTGGCCGGGTATTGCACCAGCACGCCGAAATAATCGCCCCCGGCCATCAACTGCGGCACGGTGGCGGCGGCGGTGCTGACTTTGACTTCAATGCCCAGCGGCTTGGCACGGGTCTGGATCACTTCAATCGTTTGCGGATGGCAGTCGCCCGCGACGATGAAGACGTTGCTTTTGCTTTTCACGCTGCGTTTGGCCAGCGTCATGGCTTCGGCGGCTGCCGTGGCTTCGTCGAGCATCGAGGCGTTGGCTATCGCCATGCCGGTCAGGTCGCACACCATTGTTTGAAAATTCACCAAGGCTTCCATGCGGCCTTGCGAAATTTCGGCTTGGTACGGCGTGTAAGCGGTGTACCAGGCGGGGTTTTCCAGAATGTTGCGCAAAATCACGCCGGGCGTGAGCGTGCCGTAATAGCCTTGGCCGATAAAGCTTTTGAACATCTTGTTCTTGGCCGCCATCGCCTTGAGCTGCTTGAGCGCGGCGGCTTCGGTCACGGGCGGGGGCAGCGTCATCGGGCTGCTGCGGGCAATCGAGCGCGGCACGATGCCGTCAATCAACTCACGGCGCGAACTGGCGCCGACGGCGGCCAGCATCAGGGCTTCGTCGGCTTCGTCAATGCCGATATGGCGGGCGATGAATTCGGAAGGGTTTTCAAGCGCGCCCAGCGGCTTGGCGGATGACATCGGCATGGCGGATTTTCCAGAAAAAAAGATTGCCCTGAGCCTGTCGCCGGGCAATTGACGTGAAAGAAAAAGGGAGTTCGGGAATCGAAAAAGGGCTTGGGCTGACTCAACTCCGTGCGGGCTGAGTCGGCCCAAGCGGGCGCTCGTTGGTCGGGCGCTCAGGCCATCAAGCCCTTAGTGTTGCGTCAAATAGCAAAAGTCGGTTCTCTCAAGATGAAGACCTGCCGACCCTTCCTTTATGACGCGACATGAGGCGGTTAAGCCGGGTTCGTGAGGCTGGTGTAGCTGGTTTCGTCCATCAGCGCGTCGAATTGCGACGGCTCGGACAGTTTCACCTTGAAAAACCAGCCCTCGCCCAGCGGGTCGGAGTTGGCCAGCGACGGATCGTCGCGCAGGGCTTCGTTGACTTCCAGCACTTCGCCGCTGACGGGCATGTACACATCGGCGGCGGCCTTGACGGACTCGACCACGCCAGCGGTTTCGCTCTGCGCGAACACGCTGCCGACGGCGGGCAGCTCAACAAACACCACGTCGCCCAGCGCGTCCTGCGCATGCACGGTGATGCCGACGGTGGCAATCTCGCCTTCGAGGCTGACCCATTCGTGTTCTTCGGTGTATTTGATCGTCATAAGGTTCTCCTGAAAAATAAAAACTCGGTGAATAAAAAGTGGGGCTTCGCAAAATAGCATGCTTTGCCGTTCGTTTGCTGGCTGGCTGCCAGCCTGAACACTGTCTCCGTCCCCGCATTCTGCGGGCAGCAGCGCAAATTTATGCGAAGCTCCTTGCGGGCGGAGTGCAGGCTGGGGCGGCTCAGGCTTGCAGGCTCAGGCGGTTTTGCCCCGGTAGTAGCGCGTGGGCACAAACGGCATAGCTGACACCTGCATACGCACCGGCTTGCCGCGCACCAGCGCGTGAACCACGGTGCCCAGCGCCGCAAATTCGGGCGTCACATAGCCAATCGCCACCGGCTGGTTGATGCTGGGGCCGAGCAGGCCGCTGGTGACTTCGCCAATCGGCGCGCCATCGACGCTTTGCAGAGCGGTGTGGTCGCGCACCGGCACGCGCTCCAGCGCGATCAGACCGACGCGCTTGCGGGTCAAGCTGGCTGGGTTGTCGACCTGGGCCAGTACCTTATCCGCGCCGGGAAAGCCGCCCGCGCGTGCGCCGCCAGTGCGCCGCACTTTTTGCAGCGCCCAGTTGAGCGAGGCTTCGACCGGCGTGGTGGTGGTGTCGATATCGTTGCCGTACAGGCACAGACCAGCTTCGAGCCGGAGCGAATTGCGCGCGCCCAGTCCGACGGGTTTGACTTCGGGCTGGGCGAGCAGGGCTCTAGCCAGCGTGTCAGCCTGCGTGGCGGGCACGGAGATTTCAAAACCGTCTTCGCCGGTGTAGCCGCTGCGGGTGATAAAGCAGTCGCAGCCCGCGACGCTGAAGCGCCCGCCGGTCATGAAAACCAGTTCGGCGACGCCGGGCGCCAGGCGCGCCAAGGCGGTGACAGCTTGCGGGCCTTGCAGCGCCAGCAGCGCCATTTCGGGCATCGGGATCACTTCGCAGCGTGCGCCGATTTTGGCTTGAATGTGCGCAATGTCGCCCACCTTGCAAGCGCCGTTGACGATCACGAAGATGTCGCCGCCGTTGGCATAGTCGCGGTTGAAAAACATCAAATCGTCGATGATGCCGCCCGCGTCGTTGAGCAGCAGGCCGTAACGCTGCTTGCCCACGGGCAGGTCGATCACATCGACCGGCATCAGGCTTTCAAACGCGGCGGCAGCATGAGGGCCGACGAGGCGCAACTGGCCCATGTGCGATACGTCAAACAATCCGGCGGCGTTGCGTGTGTGCAAGTGTTCGGCCATCAGGCCAGCCGGGTATTGCACCGGCATCGAATAACCGGCAAACGGCACCATGCGCGCACCGAGTTCGAGGTGCAGGGCGTTGAGCGGCGTGGTCAGCAAAGGCGTGGCATCGAGGGACATGGCATGGTTCTCAGAAGGGGCAAACATGAATCCACGGTCAAAACCGTGGGCTGCCCCGACTGTCCTCTTTACCTGAGAGATTCACCTGGCGATGCAGGCTTGCTCCTTCGGTGGACCGCTTTGAAAAACGGCCTCTCTCCAGTTGGGAACGCCCTGGACGCGATGCAAGGGCGGTTGCCAGTCCTTTTGCCTGAGCGTTCAGTCCACCATTGAGGGTGGCGCATGCGCCTTCGGCGGTTTTCTCGGGGAAAACTCTCTCCTGACCGGGGGAGTGTAATGCAAGCGGTGTTTAGCCAATCGTGTCGGCAAAGACGTTTTCGGGCGGCAAGAGCATGGCTATGCGTTCGCTCAGGGCATCGGCGCGCTCGGGGCCGGCCACTTTTTCAATGTGTTCGAGCATCTCGCGCGAGGCCGCCAGCATGGTTTCGCGGTCCTTAGCGCTGCGCAGGATGTCGCGAAAGTAGGTTGCCATTTCGGGGCTGCGCCGGGCAAACATGCGCTCGCAGATGTCGAACAAAAACATGCGCGTGGTCGCCAGCGAGCGTTTGCCCTCGAACTGGTCAGAGCCTGCCGGGGGCGCGCCGAAGCTGGAGATGCTGGGCAGCTCCGACGGCGTCATGGCCTCGGATTCTGGCGCTGGCCTGATCTTTGGCCGCACGGGTGGCGGGGCTGGCGGTTTGGCCACCGTCTGTCTTTCAAGGTAGCCTTCGCTGAGCAGGCGCAGGGCGATTTCTTCGCCGTCACCGCCAAAAAGAATATGAAAATCCTGCGCTGATTTGCTGCCATCGGCCAGCAGCAACAAGGTGCGTTCGCGCTGCGTGAGCGTGCGTACACCCGGTTTGAGTTCAGCGTGGGCCCGGCTGGTTTTGTGAAGCTGCATGCTATCTCCACGAAAATTAAAGCCTGAGCATCCCTTTAAAGCATGACAAATTCGTGAATAAAGTGAATTTTTCGGTGGTGCGCGCGGCGCCCTGCGTGATACCGCTTGATGTAAATCATCCGAATTTGCAGGCTTCTGGCCCATTCTTGCGACGGGGGCTGCCCGGAGGCGGCGACCCGCTCATGATTTAGAAACAACGCGGGAAAATGCCGACATGCCATTTCACACCAGTCTCTCAGGCGAGAATTCGGCACACTACTTGGCGCTGATTGGCGAAGCGGCGCTCATTCGCCAGCATGCTGAATTTCTTCGCTGGCTTCAGGGCGATGTTCAGCATTACCTGCCGCATGATATTTTGTTGGCGGGCTGGGGGAATTTTCAGGAAAAAGTCATTCACCACGACATGCTGTCCTGGCTGCCGGGTGTGCGCTCGTATGCGGTCGGCACCGACGGCCTGCCTTTTCTTTTGAGCCGGTTTTATGACTGCTGGGTTGGGGCTGGCCGCAAACCGTGCAGCCTGAGCTTTGAACAGTTCGCTGGTCTGCTGGGCCAGAGCAGCCTGCCGAACTCCTTTGGCAGTGCTTTGCGGGGGATGCGCTCGGTGCTGATTCACGGCCTGCGCGACGAAAGGAGCCAGCAGGAATGCATTTACATCTTGCTGAACGCCCAAGAAATTCCGGCCCAGTCGGCCAGCAGGGCCATCGGGGTGCTGATGCCGTGCATCGACGCGGCCTTGCGCCAGCTTCCCCATTTGCCGCAGCAAAAACAAATTTCCCTCAAGTCGCAGCAGCACGCTCAAGACGAGGCTTTGGGCCTGAGCGAGCGCGAAAGCCAGATCATGGACTGGGTGGCGATGGGAAAAACCAACTCGGAAATCGGCTGCATCCTGAATATCAGCGCCTTCACCGTGAAAAACCACATGCAGCGGATTTTTCAGAAATTGAATGTATTCAACCGTGCCCAAGCGGTGTCAAAACTCAGCAAGTTGACGCTCAATGGCTGAATAAAATATCGTTCTGACTCAGAACGGGTCCACGCTAACCAGGAGCCGCGTTATGAACGAACGAATTTCCCAGATACTGGCCCAGATGGCGGCGCTGGAAGGCGATTTGCGCACAGCGGTCCATGAACAAGAAAGCAAGATGTTTTTTCAGATCAAGGGAAAGCGGGTGGAGTTTGAGGGCTCCGTCAAGGCTGCGCACCTCAAGCTGAAAAAGAATTTTTTTCGCTGGCTGGTCACCAACCGCCCGCAGAACCTGATAACCGGCCCCATCATTTATGCCATGATTTTTCCGCTGATGATGCTTGATGCGTGCGTCAGTTTTTATCAGTGGAGCTGTTTTCCGATTTACGGCATTGCCAAGGTGCGGCGTGCCGACTACATCGTGTTTGACCGGCGGCATCTCGGCTATCTCAATTTCATCGAGAAATTTCACTGTACTTACTGTGAATATGGCAATGGGTTGATGGCGTACATGGCCGAGATTTTGGCGCGTACCGAGCAGTATTTTTGTCCCATCAAGCATGCGCGCAAGATTTTAGGCACTCATGGACGCTACAACCGCTTCCTGAACTATGGCGACGCCGCCGACTATGAGACCAAGCTGGAGGAATACCGCGTCGCCCTCGGCAAGAAAAAATAGGCCATGAAAACCCGGCGATTTTTCGGGTCAATAACGCTTATGGGGCTTGGCGGGGGAGTGTCGTGAGGCTGTTGTGCTGCGAAGGAGGGGGGAGTCCATCGGCTCCCTGAGAATCTGGCTGGCGATGGCTTGGGTGGCGCTCTGGCGGGGTTGGAGCAGCCCGCGCACCAACCCGGCGGCGTTGAGGGAGCCGGACATCATCGAATAAACGGCTTGGTTCCAGGAGTGCTGGCGCCAGCGCATCACCAGCAGTGGCCCGGCAAGCAGCAGACTAAAACAGGCCAGCCGCAGGGTTGGCGGCAGCGGCCAAAAGGGCGTGCTCAGCAGCACCACCCACCAGCCTAGGGCGCCCAGGTAAATCTGCAACTCGCGCAGCTCTTGGCGCACCAAGCGAAGACGCGCTTGTCCGGCTGAGGCCTGCAGCAATTCGCCCAGCCCGCACAGGCAACCGGTGTGCCAGCGTTGCAGGAGTAACGCATAAGGTGGTGTTTCATGGCCAAAGTGGCGCACCATATTGACCGGCAGACAGCACAACTCCCAGCCTAGGCTGCGCAGGCGCACGGCCAAGTCGAATTCTTCGTAGCTGTGCAGGTTGCGGTCTGACAGGTAACCGACCGCCTCAATGGCGCTGCGTCGGTACAGCCCGCCGCCGTCAAGCCACTCTACGTTGCCGGGCTGAAGCGGCTGTTGTGCCTGTTTTTGCCGCGCGCTGGCTTGTCGGCGGGCCGGGTTGACTTCGACCCGATGGCCGCCCACACCGGCCACCGCCGGATAGGCCTTCATGAAGTCCAGTGCCAGCGCCAAAAAGCCATCGAGCATTTCCATGTCACCGTCCAGCAGGTAGATGAATTCGCCACTCGAATGCTGAAAGCCCAGTTGCGGGCCGATGCCGCAGCGCCCCTCCTCGGGGTGGCTTAGCTGCACGATGCGTATCGGGTAGGCCTGTGCCCACTCCACCGTGCGGTCGGTCGAGGCGCAGTCGGCCAGCACCACCTCGCCGCCCACGTTCGCCACGGCGCGCAGTGCGCTTTCGATGGCCGCGCAGATGCTTTTTTCTTCATTGAAGGCCTTGATGACCACGGAAACCCCGCGCGGCAGGGGTGGGAAAGCTGCAGAAAAGTTGTCGGGTCGCATGGCAATGTCCTGTTTTTACGTCCGGCGCTGGCGTGTTTTTTGAATTGGGGTGAAGTTTGTTGTCCGAGCAACTGATCAGCAATAGGCCGAATGGCCCATGACCGGCATTGAGCGACCGGCCCCAGTGACGGATTTTGGACGTAAAAGAACCCGGTATTTCCGGGTGTTTTGAGCGCTGGCAGGTGGGCCGTTTGTGCGGCGTGTGGCAGGCTTGGCGATGCGCCCGCCAGCGGGCTTGCGGTTACCGCTGGCGGGGCATGTTACATGCCGCTGTAATTAGGCCCGCCGCCGCCTTCGGGTGTGACCCAGACGATGTTTTGCGTCGGGTCTTTGATGTCGCAGGTCTTGCAGTGGACGCAGTTCTGGGCGTTGATCTGCAGGCGGTCGGTGTTGTCGGGGTTCTTCACGAACTCATAGACGCCCGCCGGGCAGTAGCGCGCTTCCGGCCCGGCGTATTTCGCCAGATTGATGCTGACCGGCACGCTAGCGTCTTTCAACGTCAAATGTGCGGGCTGGTGTTCTTCGTGATTCGTGTTGCTGATAAACACCGAAGTCAGCCGGTCAAACGTCAGCTTGTTGTCTGGTTTCGGGTAAACGATGGGCTGGCACTCGGATGCGGGTTTGAGCATCGCGTAGTCGGGCTGGTGGCGGTGCATCGTCCACGGCGGGGTCTTGATGCCGAGTTTGGGCAGCAGCCACTGCTCCACGCCCGTCATCAGCGTGCCGATGTACATGCCTTTTTTGAACCAGGCTTTGAAGTTTTTCGACTGGTTCAGTTCTTCGGCGAGCCAGCTAGTTTCGTAGGCTTTTGGGTAAGCGCTGAGTTCGTCGTGCTGACGGCCTGCGGTCACGGCTTCGTAAGCCGCATCGGCGGCGAGCATGCCGGTTTTAATCGCTGCGTGGCTGCCTTTGATGCGGCTGGCGTTCAAATAGCCGGCTTCGCAGCCAATCAGCGCGCCGCCGGGGAAGACCGTTTTTGGCAAACTTAAAGCGCCGCCCGCCGTGATGGCGCGGGCACCGTAGCTCAGACGCTTGCCGCCTTCCAGATACTGACGGATAGCCGGATGCGTTTTCCAACGCTGCATTTCCTCGAACGGGCTCAGATACGGATTCGCGTAATCCAGCCCAGTGACAAAACCCAGCGTGACCTGGTTGTTTTCCAGGTGATACAAAAAGCCGCCACCGTAAGTTGCGCTG
>Ga0302213_1001352_pt1 | contig 11707 bp, 3 predicted proteins | sample II_Fen_N1_2_FD_194583 | JGI IMG/M metagenome (GOLD analysis project Ga0302213, IMG submission 194583) | Peat permafrost microbial communities from Stordalen Mire near Abisko, Sweden - II_Fen_N1_1 | ecosystem: Environmental > Terrestrial > Soil > Wetlands > Permafrost | place: Sweden: Abisko... | reverse complement strand
GCTTGGCAAACATGGAATTGTTTACGAAGCGTCCTGGGCTGACGAAGTGCGTAGCGACAATAAATATGCTTATAGCTATCAGTGGCATTATCAGGATTTAGATGACAACATGACTTCCACCGATATTAAAAAATTGCTCGAAAATCCAAAAGCTGAAGGTGAACATTTATTTTTTGCTCTTGACTCGCTTACTTCCCGTTTAAAAAAAGACAAGAATGATGCCGAGGCATTGAAATTTATTGTTCATTTTGTCGGGGACTTACATCAACCGTTGCACCTGGGACGTAAGGATGATAAAGGTGGAAATAAAGTTGATTTTAATTGGTTTGGCAGGAAAACAAATCTTCATTCGGTATGGGATGGTTCCCTGATTGAAAATCAAAAAATGTCATATTTAGAATTCAGTCAGTACTTATTGGATAAATTTGAATCAAGAAAAGCTGAATTCAAAAAACAAAATATTCTTCAATCGGTTGAAGCTGTTTACGTTGTTAGGAATCTGATTTATGCTTATGATACCTCCGATAACAGCAATTACCATTACATTTATTTTTTCGCCGATAAGCGCGACGAAATGCTCTATCGGGGTGGCATTCAGTTGGCTAATGTGCTGAATAGTATCTACAAATAAAGATGTTAATCATACAAAAAACGCTTGTCATTTCTGATGGCAAGCGTTTTTTTATTATATATCAAAATTAACGTCATACACTCATTAAAAAGGCTGTGAGGTTTTGTTCGTGTTCTATTTCCATTTTCTTTCGAAGCCGGTAGCGGGCCATCTCTATACTTTTCAGGGAGATATTGAGCAACGAGGCAATTTCTTTGGAAGAGATATTCATGCGTATGTAAGCTGCCAGCTTTAGGTCGGAAGTGGTAAGGCTGGGGAATCGGTTGCTGAGGTTTACCAGATAATTGTTGTAGGTATTATTAAAACTCATCTCGAAAATTTTCCACTCTTCTTCGGGATTTTTGTTTATCTCCACAATGGATTTTAGTCCTCGCAGATTGATGGCGGGGATGGATTTGTTTTCCGACATTTTCAGAATCTCGTTATCAAGCTTATTCATCAGTTTGTTCTTGCGCAACATAGTCTTTGTTATTCTCAGTAACTCTTCGTTTTGTAGCCGCACTTGTTCCTGCAGTATGTTGTTCTCCATTTTGGCCATTTCCTTTTCATATTCGTTGGCAATGCGGTTTTTCTGCCGTTGAAGCCTTATTCTCAGGTACATATTTAGTAGGTAAGCTGCGCCGCAGAGCAGTAAGGATAACAATATGTAGCCCATCCACCCCAGGTACCAGGGTGGGAGTATGCGAATCTGGAGATCCTGCGAATAATACACTTCGTTGGTGCCATCGATGGTAGCTTTTACCTGAAAAGTGTATTTTCCCGAAGGCAAATGCGGAAAGGTTATCATACTGCTTTGCGAGGGGATAGAGAAATTATCCGAGCTTCCCTTTATGCGATAACTAAACCTTATCTTTTCGGCATTTTCATAATAGGGCAGAGCGAACCGAATGAAAATGGTGGAATGATTGTTCGGGAACTCAATATCGTGTTTGGCGTAGTATGCTATAGGGTTTTCGAGCTTCATTGAGTGCATCTCGTTGGTAAAGGTGCCAATATCGCGGATATAGACCTGCAACTTTCTTGTTTTCTGACCGAAATCGGTGGTGTTGAGTACCGAGAAACTGCTGGAAGTGCATACCAGGTATTTATTGGGTGCAATGTTCAGAATATTCTCGTTGGTGTTCACTACATGATTGTATAGCGACTCCATGTTGCGTTTGAGCAGGTAGGCCGATGGCCGGTCGTAGTTGCGGATGCAAAAGAAGCGGTCGGAGGTATAACACCACATATCGTGATTGGTAAACTGGATACGGTTGATAGCGCCGTCCTTAGGTATTAAGCGGTTCAGAGTTGCATCAGGTAAAAATAAACCTTTCTCTATATCATATTTGAGGATACCCGATTTGTCTAACAGGTACAGGTTGTTGCGGTCTGAGTAAATGCCCTTGAAGCTTGCTTTATTGAGGTTGATGTTCTCCAGTTTATTTCCGGATGACAGAACCTTATCAAAGCCGGTATTAAACCGCAGTTGATAAATTCCCACAGAATTATTACCAACATAGATGAGATTATTCTTGTCCTTTGCCAGATAATTGCCATAATAGGGATATTGCGCTATCTTTTGAGTTGTAAAAGTATGGTCTTGTATTTTGAGCACACACAAGCCTTCGTAGGTAGAGAATACGGCAGTTTTATCATTTATCTCCAACAAATGATTGACACCACTTCCTTTGTACACATGCGTCACCTGTGTTCCGTTTATCAGAAACAGGCCCTTATTATGACAGCAAAACAGATGACTGCCGACTCTTTGCAGTTCCCATGCTTGTCCCTGTGTATTGGGCAACAGGGTAAATCGTTGTTCGCGGTCGGGATGGGCCAGGTCAGCGGAGGAGCAATAGTAAAGTCCCTGATTGGATGCAAAATAAAGCCGTCCCATATTTTCTTTCACGTCATATACAGAGCCCAGCAAACCGTTTGGATCGGGGAAGTTGCGGATAGGGCTGTTTATTTGTACCTGGCTTATTCCCATATCGAGTCCAAGCCACAGATTTCCGTTTTTATCGCAAAAAGTGCTTAGTACAGTGTTGTTTGGCAGTCCTTTTTGTTTGTTGATATTGGAGAGTATATTGCCGTTATGGTCGGTAATGAGCAAGCCATTGAGGATGGTACCGAAAGCAATACGCCCGTCAGGTAACAGACTAAGACTAAATATCTGGTTCTTGGTAAGAAAAGCATCGCAGGGAAAATCACATTTGGTGACTACTTCATTATCCATTCTGTAAAGCCCTTTGTCTATAGTTGCAATGAGAATAGAGGAGGGTGATAGGGGCACCATGCCGTACACGCAGTCACCGTACAAAACAGATCCGCCACTAATAGGAACTAGTTTATCATCTCGCAGTTCCATGAGTCCAAGCTTCTTCTCCTGTACGAATATCCGTTTGTTAACTTCAAAGATAAACTGGAACCAGTTAGGAGCTGGAATGATGGAGATTGTATTTGTCTTTGTGTTGAATTTATAAATGTTCTTAGCACTCGGGAAGTAAATTTCATTTCTCAGTATAATAATTTTCCAGAAATCTTCATCTTTCAGTTTCAGATTAAAATGATGAGAGAGCGAGAAGTATTTTAATTTACGAGAGCCACTATCTTCCAACCAATATCCAAATTCATTTTGTGCACCGATGTAAATTTTCTGATTATCGGCAATGGCAATGCAACGAATCATTGATGTGCCGAGAGGCAAAGTATTATTAGTCCATTGACTACCATCGTATTCCAACAATCCACCGGAGTTGGCAAAGTAAAGGTATCCTTTTTTATTCTGAGAAATATACCAGGTTTGATTGGCGGCATTGTAGCTTGTTTTACTAAAATTTACAATTTGAGGAATACATATGTTCTCAATTTTCTCCACATCAGCAAAAATACAGATGCTCAATTGTAAAAACATGCTAATTATGGTAAGTGTGGTGCGGCGTGACATGTAGTTTTGAACTTTAAGATTTGTGTGTGATTTTTTATGCCGATGTAGTGTGTACAAAGATATGTTTTTTAGTACAAAGAATAAATAAAAGGAGATAAATACTTTTAATAGTCTGTTTTTAAGATAAATAAATAAAGTGATGTAGAGGTGTAATATAGGTGTGTTATCATCATCATATAGTTTTTGTAGAGGTAAGAAATGAAACTATATATGCTGATTCGAAATATATTTGCACCATATTGTTGTGATGACACTATAAATATGATGTAGGTATTTATTCTTTTCTAAAAGATTTTTAACTTTTTAGGAAGTTCTAGCATAGAACCAGTATGAAGAATCCACAGCGATAAATAAGTATTGGAAAAGGTTCAAGCAAAATACCCAAAGACACAAGTCTGAATTTGCTCCGGCGATGGAATAGGATGTAATGTATAAGGCAATTCAAAATCAACAAAAATAGATTAACCAATTATTTTTTTTATTAACCAGTCGACTCCATGTTTTTAAAAATAAAAATGGGGAAGACATAATTAGTACACAATGAAGAAACGAGTGATTTTTGTTTTGATTATTATGTTTGCTCTGAGCAAAGTGATGGCACAAAACATTTCCGGAGTAGTTGTCGACTCTAAAGATGTGCCGTTGCAAGGAGTATCCATATTGGTCAAAGGTACGACTAAGGGAAGTACAACAGATTTAAATGGAAAATTCGTGATTGGCAATATTGCTAATTCATCACAAAAAGTCCTGGTATTTAGTTACGTAGGATATGAGAAAGTTGAAAAGGATGTTACTAATCAGACATCTTTTTTACGAATAGTTTTGCAGGAAACGAATAAGGGATTGGATGAAGTGGTGGTGATAGGTTATGGCAGTCAGAAAAAAGAGTCGGTTACAGCCGCTATCTCTTCGATAGCAGCAAAAGACCTGGTACAATCGCCAACGGCTAATATCAGTAACTCTTTATCCGGTCGCATGTCAGGACTTATAACCGTTCAGAATTCAGGGAAACCGGGTGCCGATGCCTCCGACCTGTATATTCGCGGTGTTGGAACTTATTCAAGTTCAGTAAGTCCGCTTATTATGGTTGATGGGGTAGCCCGCGACACCTATAATAATATTGATCCGAACGAAATTGAAACCATCAGTATATTGAAAGATGCATCGGCTACAGCTGTATTTGGTGTACGTGGTGCAAACGGGGTAGTGCTGATTACAACAAAACGCGGTAAAGCAGGTGCTCCTAAAATCAGTCTCTCGGCTCAAACAGCAGTTAATGAATTCACCGGCTTACCAAAATTTGTAAACTCATTTGAATATGCCACTTTACAAAACGAAAAAAGCTATGAAACTTACTGGATTAATCATGCTAAAGACGCTGATATAAACACCTGGGCTGATTTTGTTGCAAAAAGAGATGCTAACTGGAAAAAAGAAGCTGCTCATTATTATTCGGATGATGACTTACTGAAATATAAAAATGCTCATACACCTCTTTTAGCTAACGGACAAACAAATCCAAACTATGATCCATACTTTCACCCCGATACAGATTGGCAAAGTCTTATCTTCAAAAAGAGATCAAGCCAAAGTCAGGTAAATCTGAATATTAACGGTGGAACTGAAAGTGTAAAGTATTTTGTGTCATTGGGTTATCTGAATCAAGGTGGTATGTTCAAGACTAACTACATGGAGTTTCCGGATGATATGGCTTACAGCAATAAACGATATAATATTCGTGGAAACTTTGATTTCGATATTAATAAAGACTTTCGTGTATCGGTTGATTTAGGTTATCAACATGAAGTGCAGGGAGGATTGAATCTGGACAACGAAGGCTGGATGTGGGAAAAACGTATTATGTGGAGTAATCCGCTTTCTTCTCCGGGTATTGTCAATGGAAAATTCGTTATGCCTTATACCGATACTAAAATTGACGAAAATCCACTTCAGCAAATTGCAGGCATGGGTTACAACAATACGATAAAGAGTACATTAACATCCTCTTTGAAGCTTAAATACAAGCTGGATAGAATTTTAAATGGATTGTCGGTTAATGCCAGGGTTGCTTATGACAGTTATTTTTCCACACGCGACGGTGGTAGTTGTTCACCACTTTGGTATAAAATCACTCCTAATTCCAATGGCAATCCGTTGGACCCAATTTTTTCTCAGATGACCGAAGAGATTCCACCAGTGCGTTGGGCTAGTTGGTATGTAACCAAATGGAGAAAAGTCTACGGTGAAGGATCGTTGAATTACAATCATTCATTCGGCAAACACGATGTGAGTGCATTAGTTCTGTATAATGTAGAAAAGAAATACGATCCAACATTAACTCCTGATTTACCTCATGCCTACCTTGGTATGGTGGGACGTGCAACTTATGCATACAACGGAAGATATCTGGCTGAATTCAATATGGGTTACAACGGTTCTGAAAATTTTCCAAAAGGATTGCGCTATGGATTCTTACCGGCTTATTCTCTTGGTTGGGTTGCTTCAAATGAAGCATTTTTCCCAAAAACCGATGTGGTTAGCTATTTGAAAATCCGTGGATCAATAGGAAAAGTAGGTAATGACAATGTGATTGTTAATGGCGTATCAAAACGCTATCTGTATTTGCCCAATACATGGAACTATACCGGAGGTTATACTTTTGGAACGTTGACAGATCGTAATTACGTAAATGGAGCTGAAGAAGGAACAGTCGGAAATCCAAATGTTACCTGGGAAACTGCCACCAAAAGCAATATAGGATTTGAAACAAAATTATTTAGAAATAAGCTATCCGTAACATTCGACTATTTCAATGAGGACAGAAAAGATATCTTATCAAACAAACAAACAATTCCGGAAATTGTGCAAGCAACTTTACCACCCTATAACCTTGGTGAAGTGAAGAACTGGGGCTGGGAGTTAGAAATGACATGGAGAAGTAAAGTTGGTAATCTTGATTATTGGATAAAAGGTAATATATCGCATAACAAAAACAAAATTGTGTTTATGGACGAGGCAATTGCCGATGGTCTCGGTTATCAGGCCGGAACAGGAAATCCAATCAACCAGTTATTAATGCTTAAAGACAAAGGACTCTACAATTCATGGGCAGACTTATACCAGATTGATGCAAAAGGAGACCCGATCTTATCAAGTCCGGTACTGGCATTAAACAAAAATGGGCAACCTTATACCAATGCTGCGGGTAAACCGGTTTATGAGAAAGATCTTGGGTTTAATGGTGGCGTACTACAGCCCGGTGAGATTCGCCTTGAAGACATTAATCAAGATGGAGTTATTGACAAAAAAGATTACATTCATACAGGAAAGACTAATATTCCTGAATTTACTTATGGCTTTTCTTTCGGCTTTAGCTATAAGGGATTTGATTTCTCGACTTTATTACAGGGTATTGCCGGTGTTGCACACTATGTAGGAACCAGACCATTTAATAATCTGGAAGCTATTACCGAACTTGGTTTAGACCGTTTTACATTGGAAAGACGTGCAAACGGTGAAAAAATCGAGTTCCCGATTGCTGCTTATAATAACTCTGCCGGCTATAATACTTATTTTCTGAAAGATGCTTCTTATGTTCGATTAAAAAACATGGAAATCGGATATACACTTCAACCATCGTTTTTGACTAAACTTGGTATTAGCTCTACCAGAATCTACTTGAACGGTTCTAATCTTCTTACCTGGTCGCCCAACAAAGTATGGGGGGATCCGGAGAACTTAGGCACTAATGGTTATCCGCTTGTAAAAACGTATAACCTTGGATTCAACATTAATTTTTAACATTACTCCTCAAATAAAACAGATATGAATAGAATATTAACAACTATCATTTCAATCGTGGCTGTATATACAATGGTGTGTTTTAGCACAGGTTGTAGTGACGATTTTCTTGAAAAGCCAAAAGGTGGAGCTGTAACCACAGATACTATCTTTCATACACAGAATCAGGCTCGACTAGCTGTTGCACAGATGTACAACACTTGCATAACAAGCTATTTTCCTAAAGACTGGTCGGGATCAAGACCGGAATCAATTACTGACGAGTTATACCTTCTTCATGGATCTAACGATACATGGGCCGGTCAGGTAATTAATACTCAATATTACGTGACCGGGAATATGAGTACGGAAACTAACTGCGATTATGGTGGATATGGTTCTCATTACAATGGCATACGACACGCCAACTTAGTTTTGGAAAACATTGATAAAGTAACCGATGCAACGGATGAATGGAAGAGTGACGTTAAAGGGCAGGCAATATTCTGCCGGGCAATGCAACATTATGAGTTGTTCAGGTATTATGGTGGAATTCCATTGGTTGATCATTCACTACACGAAGATGTTAATTATCCAAGACGCTCGGTAAGTGCGGTGGTTGAAGCTATTGTGAAGTGGTGTGACGATGCAGCTGCATTGCTACCTGCAACCCGTCCTTCGGTGGATTTTGGAAAAGCAACAAAACTGGCAGCATTGGCTTTGAAAGCTCGCGTATTATTATTTGCAGCCAGTCCATTGTATAATACTCCGGAAAATATGAAATCGCAACTTACCGGTGCACGATTTGGAGATGCCAGAGATTCGGTTCTTTGTTATCCAACGTATAGTGTTGATCGCTGGAAACTGGCTGCCGATGCTTCAAAAGCTGTTCTTGACAATGCAGCTACAGCAGGTGTAAGCTTATATAATACAGGCAAACCAGTAACAACAGGTGAAACTTATGCTACTTTGGGCGATTACGAATCAGTTTGGAATGTGTATGGTAATTCTGAAATTATTCTGGCAAATACAAAAAGTATTGAAGCACCTAGCGGCTGGGATACCGACTCGTGGTCACTTTATATGTCGTCGAGGTTATTTTATTCAACTTGGGGTATAAAAAACAATGTTCCAAATGAGTTCTTACAATTATACGAAAAGAAAGATGGAACTAAATGGACACTTCCAGCCAGTGGTACCGATCTTCCTGCAGATATAGCGGCTTTAGATTTGGATCCTCGTTTCTATCAGACAATTGCTTACGATGGTATGTACTATTGTGGACAGAAAGGATATTTAGACTATTACAAAGCGGGTGATGGTTATCCAGATGGTAAATTGTGTGGATCAGAAGGAACAATAGGGTTTGCCATTGAAACATTCAAGTTTGTGCCACGTGTAGATGATATGAATACTAAGCATTTTTCCTGGCCGGTGTTCCGCCTGGCTGAGTTTTACTTAAGCTATGCCGAAGCGCTGAATGAATTCAGCGGACCATCGCAAGCCACATACGATGCTATAAATATTATTCGTAAAAGAGCAGGTATGCCTAACAAATCAGGATTAGATCAGGTAGGTTTCCGTGCTGCTATTCAAAATGAACGTACCATTGAACTTGCCTTCGAAAATAACAGATATAACGATTTGCTACGTTGGATGACAGCACCTCAAGTACTTAATCAATCGCTGCACGGTATTGTAACTACAGCTAAAAAAGTGAACGGAGCTTTAACTCGTTCCTGGGAAACAGGATTATTTATCAATCGCATCTTCCCCCAGCGGTATTATTATTTGCCATTCTCCAATGCTGAAATCAGCAAGAAATATCTTGGAAATAATGATTGGAACGGTCAAAATCCAGGTTGGTAATTAAAGATGTTTTTATTAAATTAATATCGAAAAAAATGAAAAAAAATCATATAAAATTATCTATTTTACTTTTATTGCTTTGTAACCTGTACGCCATGAACAGCCAGGCTAAGAACAGTAAAATATCGAAAGTGGAAAAACAGCTTGTCGACTCAACGAAAGTTTCGGGGACTAAAGTCGGAAATCAACTTGCAAGCAATTGGAGAAAAACCGGTGCAACTTTTACTATTTCGGGCAGCGAGTTGGAGCACATGGCAACAACTAACCTGCTGAATGCACTGAATGGACGACTTCCCGGATTGACCGTTATATCGGGATCGGGTGAAACTGGTTACGATAATCCATCGTTTGCCATTCACGGCCAATCGTCGTGGAACACCAAAACAAATAATATGCTGGTTTACCTCGATGGTTTTGAAGTCGATATGGGAGCCCTTTCTTCTTTATCAGCCAACGAAGTGGAATCGGTATCCGTGGTGAGTGATGCTACCGAACTGGCCAAATATGGCTTTAGTGGTGATGGGGTAATTACCGTTACAACTAAAAAAGGGAAAGCCAGTAGAAAACCGGTTATTTCATTTCACTCCCGCTATGGAATGCAAAGTGCAGTTGAATTGCCAACCGTATTGAATGCTTACGATTATACCCGTTTGTATAATCAGGCACGTCAGAATGATGGCTTGCCTATTAAATATGCTAATCCTGATTTATATAAAAGTGTCAACGACCCAATCCACCCGAATGTAGATTGGTATAATGAGATGCTTAAATCTTCTGCTCCAATACAGAACTATAATATATCATTTCGTGGAGGTAGCGATAAAGCACAGTATTTTTTAATACTGGATCATGCAAACAACGAAGGTTTATATAAGAATGCAAACGAAATAGACAAAGACTATGGAACAAATGCTCTTTACAAGAAATATAATTTGAGAGCTAATATCGCGGTTCAGTTAAGCAAGAATTTTTCTATCAAAAGTGAATTGTCGGGAAAAATAGAAGACCGCAATACACCTGCCGGATTTACAGCTTCAACATTATTTGCTAACTTATTGAATACTCCTTCTTCTTCGTTTCCAATAAAGAATCCAAATGGAACATGGGCTACCAATTCAGGTCATGACTTCAATCCGGTTGAATTATTGAAACAAGGTGGTGTGTATAATGGTCATACCCGCAATATGCAGGCTAATACTTCATTTGTTGAGAAATTAGATATGCTTACTCCGGGATTGGCTTTGAACGGGGGAGTTTCATTTAGCAACCAATATATGGGATTTTACGAAAAATCTTTTACCGTACCAACTTATGAGTTGACTAAGGATGCAAATGATAATCCGATTACAGATGTAAGTGGTAATTATCTTTATAAGGTACATGGTTCTGTAGCTTCGTGGATTGGGGATGGTGAAGTGAGTCACTGGAACAGGTCAACATATCAGCTTGGACTGGATTACAACCGAAGCTTCGGATTACATTCTATTTCGGCCATGGTTCAGGCTAAAAGACAGAACTATAGCTACAATGGTTTGCTTTATGAATTTCGTACTCAGGGTATTTCGTCGGCAATCTCTTATGATTACGCTAAAAAATATGTGTTGAATGTTTCGTTTGGATATATGGGAACGGATAACTTAGGCAGTGCCAAACATTATGGTTTATTTCCATCGGTTGGTGCCGGTTGGATTGTTTCCAATGAAGAATTCCTGAAAGACAATGGAGTAATCAATTTTTTGAAGATAAGAGGTTCATTCAGTTCTACCGGAAGTTTGGATCAGGATTATCGCTTCAACGATAAACAATGGGCAGATAATAATTTGGCAGGTTGGAATGTGGGAACAACATCCGTAACCTACAAAGGAGGACGAAGTGAAGGTGCTATTGCTAATCCAAACACTTCGTGGGAAACTAAAAAGTCTTTCAACTTTGGTCTGGAAACTACCATTCTGAAACATCTGACTGCAATGATTGATATTTTCAGCGAAAAAAGAAGCGGTATCATTCAACGCCCAAGCGCTGAAATTCCATTGTATGCAGGATTCAACCTTCCCTACCTGAATACAGGTAAAGTTAGCAACAAAGGATTTGATGCTACATTGAGATACGATGGTAAGGTTAGTGATTTTGAGTATTATGTTGGTACCAATGTTTCTTTTGCCCGGAATAAAATTGACTATATGTCGGAAGTAGCTCAACCATATTCTTACTTGTATGCTACAGGATACCGGATTGATCAAAACCGCGGACTGCAATGTCTTGGATATTATCAAACATCGGATTTCGATGCTTCAGGCGTTTTAAATACAGGTGTTGTGAAGTCATCGTACGCCAACGTGAAACCGGGAGACTTGAAATATAAAGATCAGAATAACGATGGTATAATCAATGATTATGATAAAGTTCCTATGAAATACAGTAAGTTACCGGAATGGACTATGGGACTTAATGTTGGATTCAAATACAAAGGTTTTGATTTGGATGCCTTCTTTGAAGGT
>Ga0302213_1001350_pt1 | contig 11709 bp, 9 predicted proteins | sample II_Fen_N1_2_FD_194583 | JGI IMG/M metagenome (GOLD analysis project Ga0302213, IMG submission 194583) | Peat permafrost microbial communities from Stordalen Mire near Abisko, Sweden - II_Fen_N1_1 | ecosystem: Environmental > Terrestrial > Soil > Wetlands > Permafrost | place: Sweden: Abisko... | reverse complement strand
GGTAATGGTCATTCGGATTTTTCGGCGGCGGTAGAAATTATTACTCCTACCCATAAAACCATACAGTGGCAACTCCCGGTGATTATTCTCACCAACCGGTTGTCCTACAGTGCCACCAATGACTTTGTAAACCGCATGAAAAGAGCTCCCAACGCCATTATCGTAGGCGACAAAACAGGTGGTGGAGGAGGCTTACCTTTTTCAAGCGAACTGCCTAACGGTTGGATGGTTCGGTTTTCGGCTAGTCCCATGTTCAATTCCGACATGCAAAACACCGAATTTGGTATTGAACCCGATTATACAGTCAATTTAAGTATCCTTGATCAGGAAAAAGGAATAGATACAATCATTGAAAAAGCAATATCATTAATTAAATGATGTGGTGATATGATAATGTGAAGATTCTTTCATTACCTTATTATCTCATCACCATATCATTACATTAAATTTATGAAGAAACTTAAGATAACAGAAATGAACCGCCTGACGGTGGATGAATTCAAAGAAAAGGCAAAAACTCCACTGATTGTAGTGCTTGACAATGTAAGGAGCTTACACAATGTGGGGTCGGTTTTCAGAACTGCCGATGCTTTTTTGGTGGAAGCCGTTTATCTATGTGGTATTACCAGCACGCCTCCTCAGGCCGAAATTCATAAAACGGCACTTGGTGCGGAAAATACGGTTACGTGGAAATACTTTGAAGATACGCACCAGGCTTTAGAAGAGCTTAGGAAACAGAATTATACCGTGTTTGCGATAGAGCAGGCCGCTGGGAGCACGCTGTTGCCGGAGCTGATACTCAATCCGGCGAAGAAATATGCAGTTGTTCTGGGTAATGAAGTAAAAGGAGTGCAACAGAGCGTAGTGGATGCATGTGACGGTTGTATTGAAATTCCTCAGTTTGGTACCAAGCATTCGCTAAACGTCAGTGTTACCGGTGGAATTATTATCTGGGAATTCTTTAAGAAAATAACCCCTAAAGGGGAATATCAATTAGACACATAAACATTATATAACTTCTCCTTTAAATGGAGATTTGGAGGATATTATGGATTGGAGAGATAAACTAAACGAAGTAAAAAAAATAGTGCCACAGGTAGAAGAAAGCCCTGTTCAAAAAGCGGCTGAAAAACCTGAGAAGAAAAGGCAATCTGAGCCTTTACGCGTGGAACTGGACAAACGCAACGGTAAACCCGCCACACTCGTTACAGAGTTTCAGGGCAAAGACAGTGAACTGAAGGAACTGGCAAAACTACTGAAAGTAAAATGTGGTGCAGGTGGTTCTTCGCGCGACGGTGAAATCCTGGTGCAGGGCGATTTCCGGGTAAAGATTGCAGATATCTTACTCGAAATGGGATTTAAAGTGAAGAAGATTAATTTCAAATAAATCCGGACTAGTAGTACCAGTAATCATTGTTGCGGCACTGAATACAGGTGGATGCAGCTTTAGAAGGTATGCGGTACTCAAGCATTACTTCGTGACTGGAATTCTTGTTGTAGCCGGTCAAATAGCTTTGATCATACGCATAGCCTACACGAAGATTCTGGGTGATGTTCAGTCCGAACAGGAAGGTAGATTGATGGGAAGAACGGTAGGTTATTCCTAAGTCAAATATCTCCCGTGGGCCTGTATTAAGCCCGGTGGCATGCTTAAACCGTATGGATGCATTACCTTCGTAAACCATCAGACTAGAGCGGTTAACCACTTGTAATCCGACATTGAAATTAAACAACTCGGAATCGGTATTCTTGTAAATAGCATAGCCGTAGCGGTGGTTTGCATTCAGAAAAGAACTACTGTCTTTGGCTATAGAAAATAAATGGGTCGATGAAATACCGAAAATAAAATGTGATGTCTGAAGTTCTATCCCCACATTGGCATCCGGCTTGATAATTCTTTCCATGGATGAGTATATCGACGGATCGCTCACATTATCGGCTTCCAACACCGAGCCATCAATTTGTCTCGTAAATACTCCGGCAGACAACCCCATGGATAAAGACCAATTTTTCTCATTAGAAATACGATATGCATAAGAGAGCATAGGGTTGATAGCTTGCGTAGCACCGATCTTGTCGCTAACCAGAGAAATGCCAAAAGCAGAATGCAGATTGTGAATGTACTCTGATGCCTGAACATTAAAAACGGTAGGTGATCCCGTTACGCCAACCCATTGTTTGCGTACATTGCTGAAAAGATAAATATATTCTGTTCTGGCTATAGAGGCCGGATTGTAATTAGCTCGGTTATACCAGTGAGTAGCCATGCTTATATCTGCCTGAGCTATTACTTTTGTGCTTGTAAAGAAGCAAAAAGCGATGAAAGAGTAAAGAATCAATCTTTTCATTTGCAATTATCTTTTCAATGTAATATATCCTTTAACGGTTACAATCTGATGATCTTTATCTTTATAGTTTAATGTGTAAAAATAGGTATCGTTCCCAAGTTTCTTTCCCATATAAGTTCCGTTCCATCCCGCTTTACCTTTATATACCACTATTCCACTTCTATCGAAAATACTCAAATCATATCCTTCCATGAATAAATCGTTTATACCATCACCATTGGGCGAGAAAACGGAGGGAATAAATGGCGTAATTTCAAATCTCTTTGAAATCGTGTCAATACAACCCTGAGAATTAACTGCTTTGAGTATAATATTATTAAACCCAAGTATATCGGCAGTGTTATTGAATATGTGTTGAATAGATGATCCGTATTCAGTTGTACCATCTCCCATATCCCAGTTATACTGTACGCTGCTTTCGAACGGAACCGAGCAAACCATTTCATTATGGCGTGAACTGATAGTATTGGTGGACATAGAAAAGTTGACATCCGGTTTGGGATATTCTATTACATTAAATGTTTTTGATTTTTCGCAACCTCTCAGATTTGACGCTACAACTGTGTACACCCCGGGCTTTTTTACAGTAATAGAACTGATGGTTGCCCCGTTACTCCATTTGTAGTAGACAGCTCCATTACCCCATAAAACAGTATATTCACCCTGACAATAAGCTTCTTTACCATCCGTTGTGAAAACCCAATCAGGCTCCTTTTTAATCTTAAATCTTATAGTATCACTACTACATCCATTGCTTGAATATCCTATCATCCAAATCGTTGTATCTTTCCCAACCTCGATAGAATCTGCCGTTGAACCATTGCTCCATTTATATCTGTGTGCACCGTATCCTTTAAGAATGTTGGTGTAGCCCTCACAGTAAGTTGTGTCACCCGAAATCCCAACCATATGTGGCGAAAATGTTTCCACCATTTTGCTGGAAGTTTCACTGCATAGTGTGGGAGGAGCAATAATTGTCATATGAACTTTGTGTAATCCCGATGAATTATATACATGTTTGGGGTTTTGTTCCGAGGAAGTTGTTCCATCACCAAAATCCCATTTGTAAATAAGTTTGCGGTTTTTTACCGGTTGCAAACTGGTGAAATGGACTGTGTCAGTCAGATGGTTGCAATCAATAGGGTTGGTTGTGAATTCAGCACTTAGAGGTTCTACTTTTGGTATCTTAACCGTAAAATATTCTTCACATTTAGATAGCTCTGTTTCATATGACCTTGCCATACAAATATAGTTGTCACCTACTACCGGCTTTTTGACAACTAAGACCTGGCTCGAATCCAACACGGTGTTGCCAATATACCATTTGTACTGATAAAAACCTTCAGGAGCAGTTAGTGTGGCAATGGTATCATTTGGACAATATTTTACTGTTATCATTGCCGGGTGAGTTTCTGCAACAAAGTAAATAAAACTAAACTTCGGAGTTTCTCCTGACCTACTTAATGCCTGAGAAGTATTGAAATCTATTGAGATGGAATCACCTACAAAATCATTTAAAAGAAATCCTACCGTAGTCCAATCACACCATTTTGTATAGTTATATTTGTGCCAGGGAGTTTGATTTTTACTCACTTGATAAAATATATTTAATACAAGTCCGCAATCACTGGGTGTACCAAAAGAAAAATTATTTGTATTAGGAATAAATGAATAATTTGGATCATTGAAAACACCTGCAAATTTAACTATCAAAAGATTATTTGTTGAATCAACCTTCATTTTATACTTTAAATTTTGGCTCCAACCGAAAGAATAATCATTATTTCCCAACCGAACAGAGTAATTGTACCCTTCGGGAATTGTTTTCAGTTTATTCCCTGTATTCGCGTCATACTCATTCTTATCAGTCATAATCGTTATCCGACTGTTTGGGAGTGCCCATAGTTGATTTTTGAAATTAAAAGCCAGATTGTTTGAACTTACGCAAGAAATATAGCTAGACCAATTATCAGTAAAACTACCTGTTTCGAAACCAATATTTTTTGTATATAGATCACCTGCATGAGCAGTGGTGGTTGCAAGAAATGCAATCAGCGCGATGGAAAATATGATGATATTTTTTTTCATCAAGATATATTGACCTAAGTTGCAACAAAAATACTTTTTTTTACACAGAAAATAGTTTTACATTGGAAATTATATAATTATCTTTTCAATGTAATATATCCTTTAACGGTTTTAGCCTGTTTATTTCTATCAGCATACCGGAGTAGATAAAAATAGGTGTCATTATCCAACTTCTTATTTTCATAGGTACCGTTCCAGCCGAATGTGCCTTTGTAAAGCACTGTACCATTTCTGTCGTAGATTTGAATATCGTATCCCTTCATAAAAAAATCATTTACTCCATCCCCGTTCGGAGAGAAAATATTGGGAACGAAAGGAATCACTTCAATGCTTTTAGAGGCAGTGTTAATACATCCATTTTTATTTATGGCCGTGAGCGTTATATTATATTCCTTTGTCCCCCCGATAATACTGTAGTTGTGCTGAATTGATGATCCTGTTTCGATTAATCCATCGCCCATATTCCAACTGTACTTTACGCCGTTTTCATCGGGTATATTGCAGGTCAGTTTATTATCTCTTGTATTTATTGTATTAGTAGAAAGAGTGAAATTTACCTGCGGAAGTGGATCCTCAACTACATTGAAAGTTGCCGATTTCTCGCAGCCACGGGCATTTTTTCCGGTAACACTATATATGCCTGGTGTTTTTACAGATATTGAACTTGTTGAAGCTCCATTACTCCAGTTGTATTTTACGGCTCCAGCGGCCGAAAGTACAGTGCCGTCGCCCTGACAAAACAACTCCCTTCCATCGGTGGTGAATGTCCAGTCAGGTTCTTCCTTTACCTTAAACCGTATGGTGTCCGTGTAGCATCCCACACTTGAATATCCGATCATCCAAACTGTAGTGTTTTTCCCTACACGGATAGAATCGCCGGTTGATCCATCGCTCCATAAATACCGATAGGCACCATGGGCTTTCAACGTAGTGGTAGATCCCGGACAATAGGTTGAATCACCACTTATCCCTATTAATGGCGGATAAAATGTTTCTACCATTTTACTGAGTGAATCGGTACACAACGAAGGTGGATTGGTTACTTGCAGACTGACCGGATGCATCCCCGAAGTTTTATAAATATGGGTGGGACTCTGATCCGTTGAGCTTGTTTCATCGCCGAAATCCCATTTGTAACCCAGTGTGCCATGTGTAGCAGGATATGTATTGGTAAATTTCATTGTATTGGTAAAATTATTACAATCTACCAGTTCATATTTGAAGTCGGCATTGGGTTCATATTTAGCGATAGTGGCATTGAGCGATACCGGACAGCCGGTAGCAGAAATCAGGTTACAGGTATATACCGCTCCTTCTACGGGTGTTTTTATAATCAGCGATCTATCGGTTCCTATTATCACGCCGTTGCTATCTACCCAACTATAGGTCTCAAAACCTTCGGGAGCTGCCAGTGTGGCATTGACATCACCGGAGCAGTATTTTACGGTAATATACATTGGATGAGACTCCGCCACAAAATATGCATAACCGTAATGATATCGTCCGGTACAATCGGCCGCCATAAATTCAATAGTAACTGTTTGACCAACATAACTCAATAAATTAGCACCTACTGACGTCCAGTCTCTCCATTTAACGGGAGTTGTTGTTCCGGGAGGTGTGTATGACTGAAATCCTTTGGTAGTAGTACTTGTCGAATAAACATCGTAATTTGTACAAGTATTGATAGAACTTCCGCTTTGATCATAAAGTGTCAGCTTAAAGCGAGGCTCCATCAATGCAGTATGGTCACTGGCATATTGCAATACACAGGCAAACTTCATTAGCAAAAGCGCATTGGTAGAATCAACTTTGAGCGAATATCGCAGACTTTGCTCCCAACAACGTGGATTGGGGTCGCCGGTTTTAATTACATCGCCCAGTCTGGCAGAGTACTTATATCCTTTAGGCACAATTTTCAGTGCATTTCCGGTGTTAGCATCGTATGCCGTAGTATCTGTCATGATAACCTGTCGTCGGCTGGTGGGAAGGGATATTAACGAAGGGCTGGTATTTATTGAAGGTGCATCAGTACTGTGTAACCAATTATATCCTATCCATCCTGAAAATGTGCCGGTTTCGAAACCAAGATTTTTTGAATAAGGATCTGTTGCGTAAATATATGAAGGTATAACCATTGCTGTCAGCAAGCAAAAAAGGAGTGTGATTCGTTTTTTCATATAATCGCAACAAATTTATGTTCGGGTAAAAATATGTTTAATTTCTTTTTAGCAAGACATAAAACGAGACGATAGATACTGTATTTAAAGATATTTAATTGCTTCATCACGATTTTAAATAAAAGAGACGATGTTGATAATAACACGATGTATAACTTGCTTCGCCATAGCAGCATCTATCTTTTTAGTGTAATATAGCCTTTTTTGGTCTGTGATTTCATATTGTTATCAATGTATTGAACTTCATAAAAATAGGTATCATTGTCCATTTTTTTTCCATTATATGTCCCGTCCCAGCCTGATGAACCACTGTATAACAATATCCCGAATCTGTCAAAAATATGAATTTCAAATCCCGACATAAACAAATCATTGATGCCATCTCCATTGGGCGAAAATACATTGGGTATAAATGGAATCACCTCTATTGTTTTTGTACTGGAACCTGTACAGCCTGTAGCGCTTGTTACAGTTAGTTTAACGGTAAACTCTCCTGTTGAGCCGTTTATCAGATAAGCATGCGTTGTCGTTGGCTGGTTATCTGTTGATCCGTCTCCAAAATCCCATATATAAGTTGCCCCGCTTTCAGTTTGCATCTTCATAGTCACTTCATTAAATCGGTTGTTTATATCATGGGTAGAAAGCGAAAAGTCACTTTTAGGAGTTTCATTCACTACGGTAGTCACCGATGAACTGGCTATTTGTCCTATAGCATCAGTCACTGTAACGGTATATACTCCATCCATTTTCTGATTGCTATTTGGTATCGTCGGAAGCTGATCTGATGATGTATAACCATCCGGCCCACTCCACGAATAGGTAAAAGGCGATGCACCTCCGCCCGCTGTTGCGTAGAGATTTATTGTAGCGCCTTCGCATACTGACCCGTTGTTCGATGCGCTTACAGTTAACGGATCGGTATGAAGTGTACTCAATAAAATGTCATCGATATAATAGTCATTTCCTACCACAAGCGAGTATTTATTCTGTAAGCCGGTAGAAACATTGTTGGTAAGGTTGGTTGCTGAGAGTGGTACCGGAAAGTCTAGCGTGTACTGAGTCCATACACCTTCGGTATTGAGTACCGGACCGGCAAAGGTTTTATTGGTATTGTTGGTAGAGTTAACAACTTCCATAGAAAACTGCGAGCTTCTGGCTACTACGTAAATCCAAAACGAAAAACGATAACGAAATCCGGTCTTAAGAGCTATATCACGTTTGTATAAATAGTTTATGGTGGTGCCTGCATTTACCACCATCACGGCTCCATTGGTATTTCCTGTATGGTCTGTAGTGTAATAAGGTCTTGACCCGCTGGGAATAAAAGAACTTGGGCTGGTAGAGGTCCAGAAGTATGACGACTGACCTGCATCAGCAATATGTCGGGGGTCAATCACAGCGTAAAAATTATCCTGAATTTCTTTTGCCGCCGAAGTACCATTAGCGTCGGCAAAGGCGTAACTGCCGGCAGGCATATAGGGTGTGGTAAAACGGATAGTATGTTGTCCGAAACTATCATAAAATATAGTATCGCCATACGTAGTTTGAGCATGTATCGTACACACCAACGATAATAACAGTAAAGTGAAGACTGATTTTAAGACATTGCTGGACATGATTATCATGGAGCTGTTTCTAAGGGTTGTATACATTTAAGGGCAGATGTATAGTGAACGTTTTTTACCGACTGCCACCATTATTCATATACCAGATGAATGATACACAACAATCTGCAGGGCAAAGATAGTGGATAATAATTAAAATCAGGCGTTTCCCGAACATTTACCAACATGCATGTAAGTAATACTTCGTTCCTTGTAAGTAATATACACACATTTATTGAATATGGTTCTGTTTAATGCACTGTGCCATAATGAATAATTCATTGATATTCCATTTTAGCTCAAAAATTGAGTGTATTCAATTTGATAGAATAAATGCTAGTTAATGTGAAATAAAGTATTTATCTTTGGCATGGGGTTTTAATTAAAATCAATAGTGCCTTTCTATCTATAAAGAGCAGCTATGCGAAACGCTGCTGGACATGTATTGGTGTTAGGAGTAAGTGTAAATAAATAAAAAGCAACCACTAAAACAAGAAATTATGAATAATCATATTTTAATTACAACAACTAATAGTATTGATAATCAAGAAATTGAACGCTATATTGAAATAATTTCTACTAATGTGGTAATTGGAACAAATTTTTTCTCTGACTTTGGGGCTTCGTTGACAGATTTGTTTGGTGGATTTTCGGGGACATATCAGAACAAGCTTCAAGAAATATATAATATCGCTATTGAGAATTTAAAGAAAAAAGCGAAACGTATAGGTGCCAATGCAATAATTGGATTGAAAATTGATTTTGATGAGATTTCAGGTAAAGGTAAATCAATGTTTATGATTTCAGCATTAGGTACTGCTGTTTATACTAGGAAACGAATAGATCATAAAGAATCAAGCATTAAAACAAACATTGCAGATAATGCGATTTCATTTATTGATTTGAACAACGAAGTAACCAAGTTACAAATAATTGATAAAACAAAAAGCAAAACTTTACCATCAATAGATGAATGGACTTATCTTTTGAATAATCCAATTGAAGAAATTACGGATGTATTATTAGATAATTATATTACTATTAATCCCCTTTACATTAATGACAAACCAGAACCTCAAAAGTTACTTTTTGAAAACTTTGCCACATATATACAAAATATGGACAAAAAATTCACTATCAATTTATTGTATGACAAAATTGAGGGTGAATCCAGTTTGATTCTAGACTTATTGAGAAAAAATAAACTTTTCAACACTGAAAAAATCAAACAATTAATCAAAAAAGGTAACTTATCAACTGCTATCGAGTGCCTAACTATTGACAAAGAAAGTTATGATGAGAGTGATGTAAATGAAATGAATGGTATAATAACTTTATTAGAAGAGCTCCCTGATTTGGGTCGAATCGAAATGTCTAAAGGTCTTTTATCCAAATCTACAGAAGTATTTATTTGTCCCAAAAGTCACAAAAACAATTTAACTGATATTTTCTGTCGACACCAAAACAGTGATTTTATATTGGATTGTCAATTAAACATCAAAGGTATAACAGAGAAACAAATTAAAGAGATAGAAGTGTTTAAACTAAAAATTATCACACTCGAAAAACTATTGAAAAGATAGATAAATCAAACCCTATTTCGTGTAGTCTCCAGATTACGTCTGGTTAGAAACAAGGCGCTATCCATCTTCCCGGATATGCTCATTATGTGCTAAAAGCTTCGGACTCTCACTGGGAACCAACGGTCAGCGTAGATAATTGTAATCCCAGTTCTTGTGTTCTTTGGATTTACTATCCATTAGCATATCCAGTTTTAGAGGAAAATTTATTTTAGCACAGTGATAACTGGAGACAACGCCGAACTGAGAACACTTAGATAAAAATTAATAGCAATAAAATATGAGAAAGACATTGACTATTTTTGTTTCAGTATTGACACTTATTAGTTGCGCAAATAATAAGTATAATAAACAAATGCCAACTGATTTTTCATTTAAGATTATCAATACAACTGATAGTTATGATTCAAAAACGGATATTTATATTCGACATTACGTAAAGAAAGATAGCGTTGTGAAAGTTGAAATAACTCAAAAAGAAAGAAATATCATTTACGAATTATTTAAGAGAAATGATTTTTTAAGTTTTCCAGACAATTTTGAATGTTCCAAATTCGGAACTTCTCACCTTCCTGCATTTGATACTACTATTGAAATAACCTATAAAGGGCTACATAAAAGAGTTACTAACTCTGATTTTTGCGATAGAAAAGTAAAGCAACTAAAATCGGATAGATTTGATGAGTTAAGTTCAGAGATAAGAAAAATCATTAATAACAAGCCTGAAATAAAAAACATGAAAGCTTGTGATATGATATTTATGTGACTTTGTTTGCCGTAATCTCCTGACTACGTTAGGTTAGAAACAAGGCAATGCCTTGTATGTTGGATTTGATATTAGAAGCCGGAGCTTTTATTTAAGCTGCGACATCCTCCAGAGCCCTATATGCCAAATGTAGGTTGCCGGATTACATACAACACGGTGAACAGGTAATCAAATAACACACTGAATACTAAATTTAAATATAAAGTAAATATGAAAACAAGACTAAATTTGATTGGTTTTTTGGCCATAACGCTCCTTATGGTTGGTTGTAATCTAAATGGGAAACGAAACAATTTCGATTATGGGCATACTGAGAATAACAAATATTTGAATTCATTCTTTGGATTAGAACTTATACTCCCAAATAATTGGATAGTTCAAACAAAGGAACAAACTGAGAAATTATCAAAAACGGGGAAAGACTTAGTGGCAGGAGATGATAAAAACTTAAAATCGATAATTAATGCCTCAGAAGTGAATACGGCAAATTTATTAGCAGTCTTTCAATATGAGGTTGGTGCAGCTGTTGATTATAATCCAAGTTTTATGTTAGTTGCTGAGAATTTAAAGAATGCACCTGGCATTAAAACGGGAAGTGATTATTTATTTCAAACCCGAAAATTACTTAAACAATCTCAAATACAATATAGTTATATTGATAATGATTTTAAAAAAGTTATAATAAATAACCAAGAATTTTATACAATGACTTGTTCAATCGATTACATGGGGTATAAAATTAACCAAGTATATTCTTCAACGATAAAAGACGGATTTTGTTTAAGTACTATCATATCGTTTATCAATGACGAACAAAAAAATAACTTGGAGAAAATTGTAAACTCTATTAGTTTTAAAAAATAACTTTTCTCTAGTTAGCATAGTCTCTAGAATACGTTGTGCTAAAAGGAAAGCTTCGCTTTCCATATTGAAAAGAATTTAATTAGATTTACAATGCAGAGTCTTGTAAATCTAACCTGACGTAGTCTGGAGACTACGCCGAACGTTGGTTTCACCTGCGGTTATTTACATTCAAGTCCGAAGGACTTGACAAAAAACATACTTGTTGAAATTGAATATGCTTATCTCGAACTCAAAATATTTATTTCTTATTCGAAATGGTTTATTTTGAGAAAACAAAAA
>Ga0302213_1001344_pt1 | contig 11736 bp, 9 predicted proteins | sample II_Fen_N1_2_FD_194583 | JGI IMG/M metagenome (GOLD analysis project Ga0302213, IMG submission 194583) | Peat permafrost microbial communities from Stordalen Mire near Abisko, Sweden - II_Fen_N1_1 | ecosystem: Environmental > Terrestrial > Soil > Wetlands > Permafrost | place: Sweden: Abisko... | reverse complement strand
TAAAGTAATGATTCCAACCCCAAAAATGCTTACCTTTGTGCTAATTATAGACAAAAGAGCCAAGAGCCAAGAGTCAAGACTTTTGGCTTGTAACCAAATATATACTACTGCTGGAAATGCATACAACAAACGAAAAACTACAGGAATTCCAACGATTGCTCGAAATAATGACCGAACTACGCGCTAAATGCCCGTGGGACAAGGAACAAACCTTCGAGAGTCTGCGGACACTCACTATAGAAGAAACCTACGAACTGGCCGATGCCATTATTCGTGAAGATAAAAAAGAAATCCGCAAAGAGCTGGGCGATATATTACTGCACATTGTTTTCTACTCCGAAATGGGTTCTGAAACCAACGATTTCGATATTTACGATGTGTGCAAAGGCTTGTGCGAAAAGCTGATTTACCGCCATCCACATATTTTTGCCGACGTAACCGCCGAGAATTCGGAAGCTGTGATGCAAAACTGGGAAACGCTAAAACTAAAGGAAAAAGGGGGCAATAAATCTGTCTTGTCGGGTGTGCCAATGTCGTTACCGGCACTCATTAAAGCGCACCGCATACAGGACAAAGCCCGCAGTGTAGGCTTCGATTGGGAAGAACGGGAACAAGTTTGGGACAAAGTGCAAGAGGAAATTGACGAGTTTAAAGCAGAAGTTGCAGCCATAGACAGAGATAAAATGGAAGCCGAGTTTGGTGATCTGCTTTTCAGCCTGATTAACGCCGCCCGCCTGTACGACATTAATCCCGAAAACGCGTTGGAGCGTACCAACCGCAAATTTATCAGCCGTTTCAATTACCTGGAATCTAAAACTATCACCCTTGGTAAAGACCTGAAAAAAATGACGCTGGCCGAAATGGACGAGATTTGGGAGGAAGCTAAGAAGGTGGAGAGAACCCCTAACCCCGAAGGGGGACTTGAAGATTAGTTGGATATTTAAAAATTATATGTACTTAATTCTATTCTGTTTAATAATAAAAAACAACAACAATGGAAGAACATAATCATGAAGAATACGAAAAAAACGAATCGAAAGAAAGATTAAGGGAACAATTGGGTGTTGATCCGGATGAGCTACTGGATTCAGTGAGCAGATTTATGGAATTATATCGTAAGATTAAGTTGTTGCAATTTCCATTAACAGAGGACCTGAAGGTTGACCTGAAAGAATTGTTTGAAAAGCAATATCCGGGAATAAAGCCTTATATTCAAATCTGGCATGTAAACTGGGTATTCGAAGCCATGGAAGGAGTAGCCAATACTTTGTCCATACGATTGGTGAATTTCTTTGAGAAATTGGAGAAAGGACAAAACTTTATGGAAGGATTTGATAATTATGATCGATGTGTGGAGTTATTTGCCAAACCTTACGAGGCTCATAAAAGGGTGATTGAATACGACAAATTGAAGCTCAATGCCGAACAGCTGAGGATATACGAACAGGTTGTTGAAGATGCGTATCAGGAGGACTTGATAGGATTCAAACAAATGAATCTGGAGAGAAATGAATTTTTGAATGTTGTACATATGCAGGTGCTTCAATATTTTGGTGAACAGACCGAGACACTTACCCCTGACCAATTGTTACATTACGATATCTTAGTAGGGATGGGTTGGCACGATTATTTTGATAATTGTAAAGAATTAAACTACTATCTGATTAAAAAAAACATGCAGGAATATCCCGGTTTGGATTATGATCATTTTTTATTGAAAGAAAACGAAAAGTATCGTGAAGAATCAGCGCACAAAAATCAAATTAAAGGAGAATGAGTTTTAATATGAAAAATGTGGATATACTGTAAAATTAGACGGTTAAAAAAACGAAAAAAAAGAGCAAAATAATTGGAATGGTCTCAAAAAACGAAAAAATAAGGTTAAAACTTTTGGATTGTTAACAAAAAAAATTAGCTACAACCTCTATAATCAGGCATTATGAATAAACTAGTTATTATTGGAAATGGATTTTTGATAGATATGATTAAATTTATGAAAAGATCATAGATAGTTATGAAACAGGTTCTAATGGGCATAGTATGTTTATTTTGTGTATCAATTATTTTAGATACGCAAATTGTTGCAGAAAGTATTAATTATCAAAATACAATCAATATTGAATATAATGATTCAATTGATAGTGTAAGGCTTGAGGTAATGAATCAAAAGGCATTTAGCATTGCAAACCTGAAAAAAGGAAAATCAATGTATGTTTTTAATTCAGATACAATTAGTCTCAAGTTAGGTTATATTTTTTCCCACAACGTAAAACACTTAATGATAAACCGCAAATCAAATTATTTAGTTTTTACCGATATTTATATGATTACTAATAATGGTTTTAAAAAAGTATGTTCAAAATCTATCAATTCTCTCTCATATATTTCTGAAAGCATACGCGATGTAAATGGAGATGGATATTTAGATTTTTTGTTTCATTGGTATCCAGAATCAGGGTGTTGTTTGAGAGATATTTATGATGTTTTTTTACAGAAGAAAGATGGAAGCTTTGTAGAACAACAGGAGTTTGTAAACCCTAATTTTGATTCAAAAAAAACAATAATTGGTTTGTGTTATGGGTATGAAGCACCGCTTTATAAATATAAATGGAATGATTTTAAAGTGGATACTATTGAATATATATATTTACCTGATAGTACAAACGGAAATCAAATTATTAGAAAAAAGAATCTTCGAAGTGATGAAAAAGTAGAGATTCTAAAGAGATTGCCAACAGAATATATTAAAATTGGATTTAAAGTTAAATAAATGCCCCTTTAGGGGCTAGGGGCAACTATGTTATATCCTTCTCATTTCGAACAAAAAATAGCTTTTACCACCATTCGCCAATTGTTGAAAGACAAGTGTGTGAGTTCGTTGGGCGAAGAAAAAGTAGATGAAATTCAGTTTTCGTCGGACTATGCCGATGTCATGCGTTTGCTTAGTCAGACCGACGAAATGCTGCGTGTGCTCACCACCGATGCCGACGAATTGCCGATTGGTGATTTTTACGATGTGCGTCCGGCATTGTCGCGGGTGCGGATTGAAGGGCTTTTTCTGGACGAGTTGGAGGTATTCGATCTTCGGCGGGCGTTGGAAGCAGTACGCCGATTGGTGGCATTTCTCACCAAACACGAGGTCGAAGTTTATCCGCATTTACATGAATTGGTAACCGGTATTGAAACTTTTCCGTTGATAATCAATCGCATTGATGGCATTCTCAATAAGTTTGGTAAAGTCAAAGACAATGCTTCCAACGAGTTGGCACGTATCCGAAAAGATATTTTTCAGGTGCAGAGTTCCATTTCCCGCACACTGAATTCCATACTTCGCCAGGCGCAAGCCGATGGCTATGTGGAAAAAGACGTGGCACCCACAATGCGCGAAGGTCGGTTGGTAATTCCCGTTTCACCTGCTTTTAAGCGCAAGGTAAGTGGTATTGTTCACGACGAATCGGCTACCGGCAAAACGGTATTTATCGAACCGCAACAAGTGGTTGAATCTAACAACCGCCTGCGCGAGCTGGAAGGCGAGGAGCGACGTGAGATTATGCACATTCTGGTGGAATTCACCAATTTTGTACGTCCGCATACCGAAGAAATCGTTGCTTCGCAGCATTTCCTGGGGCAAATTGATTTCCTGCGTGCCAAAGCACTTTTTGGGTCGGACATCAATGCCATTAAACCGCGTGTTGACAATTGCTGTCAACTGGAATGGGCAAAAGCCATTCACCCGATTCTCTTCCTTTCACTCAAAAAACAAGGAAAAAGTATTGTTCCGTTGGATATTACCCTGAACGAGAAACAACGCATTTTATTGATTTCAGGTCCAAATGCCGGAGGTAAATCGGTTTGTCTGAAAACGGTGGTTCTGCTGCAATATATGCTTCAGTGCGGACTGCTGGTGCCGCTTCGCGATAGCAGTCGTGCGGGCATTTTTGACCGATTGTTTATCGATATTGGCGACGAGCAATCCATCGAAAACGATTTATCTACTTACAGTTCACATTTGCTGAACATGAAATACTTTATCAAAAACAGCAATGAAAAAACGTTGTTGCTGATTGATGAATTTGGAACAGGAACGGAACCTATGATTGGCGGTGCCATTGCCGAAGCTACATTGGAACGCTTTAATCGAAACCTTGCTTTCGGGGTAATTACCACGCATTACACCAACCTAAAACATTATGCCGAAGATGCCGAAGGCATTGTGAACGGTGCCATGCTGTACGACCGTCAGCATTTGCAACCGTTGTTCCAACTCAGCATTGGCAATCCCGGAAGTTCGTTTGCCATTGAAATTGCCCGTAAAATTGGTTTGCCCGAAGATTTGATTGCCGAAGCAGCCGACAAAGTAGGAGCGGAGCATCTTGATTACGACAAACATTTGCAAGACATTGTTCGGGACAAGCGCTACTGGGAAAACAAACGCCAGCAAATTCGTCAAAAGGAAAAGAAGCTGGAAGAAACGTTGGCGAAGTATGAACTGGAGATGCAATCCATTGACAAACAAAGGAAAGAGATTACTCAAAAAGCAAAAACCGAAGCTCAGAATTTATTGAGTGAAGCCAATGCTAAAATTGAAAATACCATTCGCCAGATAAAAGAAGCCGAAGCAGAAAAAGATAAAACAAAGGTTGCCAGGAGAGAGTTGGAGGAATTTAAGGCCAAAATTGAAGAGACGACCCCTAAATCTCGTTCGACTGAGCTCACGCCGAAGCCTAAAGGGGACTTTAAGAGTGCCAGTTCGAAACTTCAACTAAACAAAAAGTCTTTAAATAAGCAGGCAAAACCAGATACTCGGAACTCAGAACTCGAAACTTTTAGTATCGGTGCTAACGTCCGCCTCAAAGGCCAAACCGCTACCGGACAAATCATTGAAATTCAGGACAAGCAGGCTATCGTTGCTTTTGGGCAAATGAAATCGACCGTTAAGCTGGCAAAGCTGGAGATAATCAGCAATACGCAACTTAAGAAAGAAAACCGCAAATACGAGAATCTGGGAAATTCAACTACCGACGAAGTTCGTCAGCGTAAGTTGACCTTTCAATCAGAAATTGATGTTCGTGGAATGCGGGTGGATGAAGCGTTGCAGGCTGTTATGTATTTTATCGACGATGCTGTAATGGTTGGTATTGCCAGTGTTCGTATTTTGCATGGAACCGGAACAGGAGCATTGCGTCAAATGATTCGCCAATACCTGGGAACAGTTCATGGTGTGAAAACGTATCGCGATGAACATATCCAATTTGGCGGTGCAGGAATTACGGTGATTGAATTTGAATAACTACTTTATACAATAAGGGCTTCACTTTCAGTAGTGAAGCCCTTATTTTTTTATTTATTGACCCGATTCCGAATAAATCTGTTCAACTTTTGATTTTAATTCGTCCCTGGCTTTAATCATGGTTTCTGTTTTCTGCTGACCATCGCACGAGCCGTCCAGAATATCTTTAATATTCTTTGCTGCCTTCGCTAATTTTTGTTCGCGTGGCTTAAGAGTTGGCAAAATTTTATCGCTCGAAATATGATCGATATATTCTTTTCCCATCGCATCGCACAACTGCAAAAATGCGTCTCCGTAATTGCCTTTTGAGAACTGGCAAAGTATTCCGGCACCGGTGGTTATTCTGTTGGCAATATCACCATAAACCGGAATCATTTTCACTAAATTGAGGGTTATGTCTTGTTTTTCAGAAGTTGATTCCAGAGAGCATGCTGCGTCCTGAAATACATTAAACCATGTATCGCGGTAAAGCGATGAAAGACCTACGATATTTTGACTCTTACCAAGTTTTTCATTTTTACATTCCTGGTAATTGTCGCCGTTTTTACGCTTGTCGGCGACCTTGATAATGACAGGTTTGCAGTTGACTGAATATAAATGTTGACCTTCAGTATTTAATTTGACTGCCGGATAATATCTGCCAGTTGCTTCGTAACTACTAGAGCCGTTTGCTGAAAGGATGGTTGAGTTGTCTGTAAAGTTTGCGATGCTGCAAGTTCCCTTATATGCTTCATCGTTGACGCCATCGGTAGGTTTATTCAACCAATTGCATTCCACGTAAATACCAATTGTGTTCCCATTCCAGATATTTTGATTTTCAGCATTTTCCAGGTATGCAGCCATGTTAACTGCCGGATGAAACCTGCTTTTTAATTGTATAAGAATTGGGTAGGGGGTATGGGTTTCATATTTTCGGGTGCTGCCGAGTATTTCTTTTATTCTGCCCACTTCCAAGCCCAAACCAACGCGTATATTTCCTTTTTCTGTTTTTCCATCCTGACGGAATCTAACTTCGTAGTTTAGCTGTTCTTTAATTTCGGAATTACCGGTATAATAGAACCAACAGGTGAAATTTCCGGCTTTATCGGTGGTAATGGTAAGTGTTTTTCCTTTCTGATCTCCATAACGCAACTCGCCTTGTGCATCGGAGGGAAGAATTACTTCAACTGGTTTTTCGGGTTGATTGTGGTATTCAATCTTGGCCGGAAATTTTTCGGAAGCAGGAATCAAACATGAATATGGGATGTTTACATTGTAAATTGGTTGCATTTTAATTTGTGCATCGCCACCCGCCATATCAATCTGAACAGTTTCAAGGTTGGGAAGAGCCGAAAACCAATCGAAGAAACTTTTTCTAATCCACTCGGTAGCCAGAGGTGCTTGTGGAGTAAACGAAGCTATGAAATAAACCGCATATCCCTTGGCGTATCCGGCAAAACCTTCTGACAGCATGGAGTTTTGCTTTCCTTTGACGTGATACAGAAGGGGAAATTCCGGTCTTCCGCACGATTCGGGTGCATCAAACTTATTCGCGCCTTTCGGGGCAAGTTTTTTCATGCTCACGTAGTCAATCACTTTGTCGGTCGCGTACATATTTTGCCTTTTCCCCTCCATTACTGCATCGCCGGCTGCAAGCTGAATTAAAAGTATCTTGCCCTGCATGGGTGATACAATGTTTTCAAGAAAATAATTCATTTCCTTGCCTTCCAATTGTTTTTTTACCCACGGGAAAAGTGTCATAGGCATGGCGCTTTCCCATTGCGGCGTTGGAAACTTTACGGTAGAAAGCGGAATTGAATTTAAAAGCTCCTTGTTGTAATCCTGCGATTTTAATTGAGGAGAGATGAACAGAAATAAACAAAGAAATGGAAGGATAATTCGTAATTGTGTTTTCATAATCATTGAAATTTAAAGTTTGAAACCATAAAATAATTTAGAAAAAACGCCGAAAATCGAATGAAATGGGCTCTATGAAGTGAATAAATATGAAAGAGTCACAAAATTAAGTACAAATATAATGATAAATTCTATATATGCCTAAAGATTATATCGTTAACCTTCCGAACATTTCCTTTTAGGAATTGTTAGAATTGCAGAAAATCAAAACTAAAAACAGAATATTAATATGAGTAAAATTGAAAAAATTGTGGCTCGCGAGATTCTTGATTCTCGTGGAAATCCAACCGTTGAAGTGGATGTAGTTTTAGAATGCGGTGTTTTGGGACGTGCTGCTGTACCTTCGGGTGCTTCTACAGGAGAAAACGAAGCCATTGAATTGCGCGACGGTGACAAAGGCCGTTATCTGGGAAAAGGTGTTCAGAAAGCTGTTGCTAATGTAAATAATATTTTAGGTCCTGCTTTGGTGGGCGTAAGCGCATTGGAACAACGTTTTATTGATCATAAGATGATAAAACTGGATGGTACTAAAACCAAATCTAATTTAGGTGCAAATGCCATTCTTGGAGTTTCGCTGGCTGTGGCAAAAGCGGCTGCCATTTACCTGGAACTACCGTTATATCGTTACATAGGCGGTACAAACACCTATGTTTTACCTGTCCCAATGATGAATATTATCAACGGTGGTTCGCATTCCGATGCGCCGATTGCTTTTCAGGAATTTATGATTCGTCCCGTTGGTGCTTCTTCATTCAAAGAAGGACTAAGAATGGGCGCCGAGGTGTTTCATTCCTTGAAAAAAGTGCTTCACGATAAGGGTTTGAGTACGGCTGTTGGTGATGAAGGAGGTTTTGCGCCTAATCTGGCAGGTGGAACGGAAGAAGCATTGGAATCCATTCTTACAGCTATTAAAAATGCAGGTTACAAACCGGGTTCGGATGTAACTATCGGGTTGGACTGTGCTTCGTCTGAATTTTTCAAAGATGGCGTGTATGATTATTCCAAATTTGAAGGACCAAACGGAAAGAAACGCTCTTCAGCTGAACAAGCCGATTATTTGGCAGAATTAATTGCAAATTACCCAATTGATTCTATCGAAGATGGAATGGGTGAAAGTGATTGGGATGGTTGGAAATTATTGACCGACAAAATTGGCAGCAAATGTCAGTTGGTAGGCGACGATTTGTTTGTTACCAATGTCGATTACCTGAAAAAGGGAATTGAACTGGGTTGTGCAAATTCCATCCTGATTAAAGTAAACCAAATAGGTACATTGACCGAAACGTTGGATGCTATTGAAATGGCTCACCGTGCCGGATATACCTCTGTAACTTCGCACCGCTCGGGCGAAACGGAAGATGCAACCATTGCCGACATTGCCGTAGCTACAAACTCAGGTCAAATCAAAACAGGTTCGTTGAGCCGTTCGGATCGTATGGCAAAATACAATCAGTTGCTCAGAATTGAAGAAGAATTGGGCGAATTGGCCGTTTACGGATTTAAGAAATAATAAAAAACAGACTCTTTGAGGTCGAAATATGTGTTGCTTTTAAAACCACCTAACAATAGGTGGTTTTTTTATGCAAAAATTTCAGACTTTTTTACGATGAAAACCTGCTTTGCAAAAATGCGTTAAGCATCGAATTCAGCTTATTAAAAAATTTCAAATAACTATATGACATGTGTTTAGTGGTTCAACTTTTGTATATTTTCGCACAAAGATTTTCGGATATAAATACAAAATAGTTTAGTAACAATAAAAACTGAAAGGTTATGGAATCAACAAAAAGATTGAAAATTATCGGCACTTTTTTACTGATAGTAGCCGTAACAGTAGCTACCAATTTGGCTACAAATTTAGTAACACAAAAAAATGAAGGTTTTAGTGATCAATCCAATCAACTGCCTGCAGGGTATGCCAAATTTGCCAGTGCCACCAAAGCATTGGATACCGACTTTACCGTTGCAGCTGAATTGTCAATTCATGCAGTAGTGCATGTCAAAACAAAAATCCCGATGAGAGGAGTTCAGCGATTTGGAGGTAACGGTTTTGGTGATGGTTCTGATGATGATTTTGGAGGTGATTCGTTCTTCCGCTATTTCTTTGGTCAACCTCAACAACCACAGCAGCAGCAACGTCGTTACCGTCAGCAGCAACAAGTTCCTACTCAGGAAGCTTCAGGTTCGGGAGTTATTATTTCTCCTGATGGTTATATTGTAACGAATAATCACGTTGTCGATCAGTCTTCCGAAATTGAAGTTACTCTCAACGATAAACGAACATTCAAGGCTAAAGTGATTGGAGCTGATCCAAATACCGACATCGCACTGATAAAAATTGACGCTAAAGATCTTCCGATAATTGCGTTCGGAAATTCCGATCAGTTGAAGGTAGGCGAGTGGGTACTTGCTGTTGGTAATCCATTTAATCTGACATCCACTGTGACGGCAGGTATAGTGAGTGCCAAAGCGCGTAACATAGGAATTATAAATTCAAAATTAAAAATAGAATCTTTTATTCAAACAGATGCCGCCATAAATCCGGGCAATAGCGGTGGAGCACTGGTAAATACACGAGGAGAATTGATTGGGATTAATACGGCTATTGCTTCGGAAACCGGCACTTATAACGGCTACGGATTTGCAGTGCCGGTAAGCATTGTGCAAAAAGTGGTAGGTGATATCCGTAAATATGGAGTGGTTCAGCGGGCTATGCTAGGAGTTCATATTGGTGATATAACGGACGAATTAGCCAAAGAGAAAAAATTAAAAACTCTTGTTGGTGTGTATGTTGATGCCGTTGACGAAGAAAGTGCCGCGCTAAAAGCTGGTATTAAAGCCGGTGATATTATCAATGATGTAAACGGTACCGCCGTTAAATCGACATCTGAATTACAGGAACAAATAAGCCGCTATCATCCGGGCGATAAAATTACGGTCACTGTTTTACGTGATAATAAACCTGAGAAATTTAATGTAGAGTTGAAAAACAGTCAGGGAAGTACAGGTATTGTTTCGGCACAAAACAGTGAAGATGTACTGGGCGCAACTTATAAAGAGCTGACCGATAAACAAAAGCAGCAATTAGGCGTCCAATATGGTATTGAGGTTAAATCACTGTCGAAAGGAAAACTGGCCGAACTGGGCGTTAAACCGGGCTTTATTATTTTGAAAGTAAATAACAAACCGATTTATTCGGCAGCTGAAATTCAAACTGCTTACGATGATGCCATGAATAATGGACAACGCGACAAAGTGCTGTTGATTGCCGGTCTCTATCCAAATGGAAAAATAATCTACTTTGCAGTAAATCTGGCGGAATAACCCTGATTTGTTTCTAGCACAAAACTAAAAGAGCATAAACCGAAACTCAGGTTTATGCTCTTTTTGGGTTGGAATTAGCATCTGTATAATTTCCCTCTCAATCTGCAATTCACATTAATTCCTCGGTTTTTTCAACAGCATATTTCACATAGTTGGCACATCGGGTACGAAACATATCGGATGCAGCAATGGCAGCAGCACCTTGCTCCGTATCCATGTAGTTGTTGTCTAGTAATTTCAGGCATTCAATGCTTCCAAATTCGGCTTCAAAGGCAGAAATGAATTTCTTTGATATATCGAATGCTTTTTTCTTATCCTCATCAGTTCCGTTTTCACCTTTGCCATATTTCAAACCAATGGCTAAAATGGCACCCGTTACAGCTCCACATGTTTCCTGACGGCGGGCAATTCCGGCACCTAGCGGACTGGCAAGGCGTAAACTTAAGTCTCTGCTGATTCCAAAATCAGTTGCAAAAACACTAAATACCGATTGAGAACAATTGAAGCTGTTGGCAAAAGTCTGTACGGCAAGCGAAGATTTTGTGGTTGTCATATTGGTTGGTTTTAATGTTGTTGATATTTCTGGATACGTTCAAAACGTATTTGAGCTGCAAATTTAGCAAAAAATAAATTCAAACATCAATTTCGCATTCTCAATACAAAAAAAATGGTATTAACGATATGCCAATTCTTCACGGGGTGATTCTAAGTCACCCTTAGTTTGAATAATTATTCGTGGGCGCGACTTTGAGTCGTGCCCCGAATAGAGTAACGGGAGATGTCTTCGCTTTTCAGCAAATGCGGAGTTTCCACCACTTGTTGTCCGTTGCTTTGTGCCATCTCAACAGCGTATCGACCGACTTCCTGCGATTTGATTGTGAAATTGTTGAAGTTCATATAATTCTTTCGTTAAGTGTCTTGCAAATTGATTTTTATAGGTCGTTGATTTGCTCAAATGAGGCAAAATGTTTACCAAGAAGCCAAAACTGAAATATTCTAGGGTTGTTTGATTTAAATAATTGGGAATGAAGATAATATTTCTGCATTTATGAAAATGTGACAGTTGGATTTTATGATGTAAAACGACATTTTTTATTCTGCAACGATATTTTATAAAAATACATTTTGTTTTTTATCAAAAAAAACTAACTTTGCCATTGAAAAATAACCATAAATCATTTTTTTTAAATTTAATAATACATTATGAGTAACACGAAAAGAGTCTA
>Ga0302213_1001342_pt1 | contig 11750 bp, 9 predicted proteins | sample II_Fen_N1_2_FD_194583 | JGI IMG/M metagenome (GOLD analysis project Ga0302213, IMG submission 194583) | Peat permafrost microbial communities from Stordalen Mire near Abisko, Sweden - II_Fen_N1_1 | ecosystem: Environmental > Terrestrial > Soil > Wetlands > Permafrost | place: Sweden: Abisko... | reverse complement strand
TCATTCTAATGACAACATAATTCTGAAAGGCTACAACTCGGACGCGATTGGTTTTGAAAATTCGCTGAAACCGCACCTGAAATCGTATCACACTCATGCATTGATACTCGGAACAGGCGGAGCATCAAAAGCAGTAGATTATGTGTTGAGGAAAAATGGTATTGAAACAACCTTCGTTTCACGTACAAAAGGCCTAAATAATTTAACATACAATAAGTTAAGCAAGAACGTTTTAGATAAAAACTTATTAATTATCAATACGTCACCAGTAGGAACATATCCGCATTCCGACGAATGCCCTGAGATTCCATACGAATTTATCACCGAGCGGCATTTTCTGTACGATTTAGTTTACAACCCTGCTGAAACACTTTTCCTTAAAAGAGGGAAAAAACATGGAGCTCAAGGAATTAATGGCGAAGCAATGCTTGTGGGACAAGCTCAGGCAGCCTGGGAAATCTGGAATTCGTAAAAAAGTGGCAAACAGTTTTTAAGCTATTTGCCACTAACTGCTTTGTAAAATCCTTCGCAAGCATCTTCTAACAAATCAATTACATGTTCAAAACCTTGATCACCACCGTAGTATGGATCGGGGATGTGATTTGCATTAAATGTTGAGCAAAAGTCTGTCATTCTAAGAATTTTGGCCTGCTGTTCAGGTGTGGAAGCGAGTTGTTTCAATCCCCGGATATTTTGCTCGTCCATGCCCACAATCAGGTCAAAGTGCTCCATATCCGCCTTTTTAATGGGTCGGGAACGGTGTGTCAATTGGTAACCTCTTTTTGACGCATGAAATCTCATCCTGCTATCCGCCAGTTCGCCCTCGTGATAACCCATTAGTCCGGCTGAGTCAATCACAAATCGTTCCGAAGCATGTTCACGCTCCAGAATTTTTAGAAAGATTCCTTCAGCCATTGGCGAACGACAAATATTCCCAAGGCATACAAATAAAACAGATTTCATAATAAAAAAAGCCTCAGTAATGAGGCTTAATTTTTAGATTGACAATATTTGAAGCACGCCTAATAAGTTTTCATTCACAGGTTTATCATCTTTAATGGCTTTAGTGAAAGGCACATGAACGATTTCGTCATTCACAATCCCAATCATAATGCTTCGTTGTTCATCCATCAGTGCATCAATGGCTGCAACTCCCATTCGGCTGGCCAAAATGCGGTCATATGCTGTTGGTGAACCTCCACGCTGGATATGTCCTAAAATAGTGACACGTGCATCGTATTCTGGATGTTCGATTCGCATTCTTTCGGCCAATCCGGCTGCGCCTCCGGTTATATCACTTTCGGCTACAATAACGATACTACTGTTTTTGGATTTGCGGAAACCGTTGCGAATCAATTCTTCCAGTTGGTCAACCTTCGTTTCGCGTTCGGGAATAATGGCTGCTTCTGCACCCGATGCTACCGCACTGTTCAAGGCTAAAAAACCAGCATCACGACCCATTACCTCAATGAAAAACAAACGTTCATGCGATGAAGCCGTATCACGAATTTTGTCAACAGCATCAATAATCGTATTCAAAGCTGTGTCGTAACCAATGGTCGAATCCGTTCCGAACAAATCGTTATCAATTGTTCCGGGAAGACCGACAATCGGCACATTAAATTCCTGAGCAAAGATACGAGCACCGGTAAATGTTCCATCGCCACCGATGACAACCAAGGCATCAATTTCCTCTTTTTTCATGTTTTCGTAAGCTTCCTTACGACCTTCCGGCGTGCGGAATTCTGCACAGCGGGCACTTTTCAAAATTGTTCCGCCTTGTTGGATAATGTTACTCACGTTTTGAGTTTGAAACTCTTGAATTTCACCTGTAATAAGCCCTTTGTAACCTCTGTAAATTGCTTTTACCCTGATTCCATTAAAAATTGCTGCACGCGTAACCGATCTGACGGCCGCATTCATACCTGGAGAATCACCTCCCGAAGTAAGCACTCCGATACATTTAATCTCGTATTTCATTCAATAACCTTAAAAATATATTTAACAACCTATTGGTAATAATTTATTTGTTTATTGCTAACTCATTCAATTTTTCGGCTACTGCATCCATCAACCATCGAGGTGTTGATGTTGCTCCACAAATTCCAATTTCTTTGGTAAGATCCAAATTCAATCCTGTTACCTCTTCAGCTTCGGAAACAAAGTAGGTATTTTCATTGATTTTTTTGCAATGTTCATACAAAACTTTACCGTTGGAACTCTTTTTTCCGCTTACAAAAATGATGATATCCTTTTTCTCTGCAAAGGTAGTAATGTTTGGTATTCTATTTGCCACTTGACGACAAATTGTATCAGAAAATTCAAATTCAGAATCATTTTTTACTTTTTTTGCCAAAGTTCCTACCAAATGATTAAAACCGTCGAGTGATTTGGTGGTTTGGGAAAACAGTTTTATGTTTTTTGAATAGTCCAGTTTGTCCAAATCATCTTCACTTTCGATAACGATTGCCTTCTCGTTGGTCTGACCCACCAATCCGTTTACTTCGGCATGACCTTTTTCGCCGTAAATCACAATTTGGGTATCATCCGAAGGTGAATTCTGGTAAGCCCTTTTGATTCTTGTTTGGAGTTTTAAAACTACTGGACACGAAGCATCAATGAGCGTGAGGTTATTCTGCCGGGCTGTTTCGTAGGTGCTTGGCGGTTCGCCATGCGCCCTGAGCAACACCCGGGCATCGTGCAATTTTGAAAACTCTTCGTGGTCAATGGTGATAAGTCCCAGCTGTTTGAGCCGTTCTACTTCCTGACCGTTGTGCACTATATCGCCTAAACAATAAAGGACTTCTCCTTTTTTTAGTTCTTCTTCTGCCTTGGATATGGCTTTAACTACTCCAAAGCAAAACCCTGATTTTTTATCTATTTCTATATTTAGCATAATTGTAATTTTTATCCCGACTAAAACGTTTTCCCGGCAAACAAAGTTCGGAGAATTTCGCGTTGCTCTTCGCGCGTTAAGTTAGAATTATCAATCACAATGGCATCTTCTGCTTTTCGAAGCGGACTTTCGGCCCGGTTCTGGTCGCGGTCATCACGTTCTATCACGTTGGCAAGCACTTCGTTATAATCAGCGTTCTCATCTTTAGCCTTGAGTTCGTCCAATCGTCTTTGTGCGCGAATTTCGGGCGAAGCTGTCAGAAATATTTTCAACTCGGCATTCGGAAAAACCACGGTTCCAATATCCCGTCCATCCATCACAATGCCTTTTTCAAGTCCCATCAATTGTTGCTGACGAACCAATTCGCGCCGCACAAAACCCAGGGTACTCACGCGGCTTGCACCGTTGGCTACTTCGAGCGTCCGGATTTCGCCTTCCACGTTTTTGCCGTTCAGGTAAGTTTCCGATTTTCCTTCGGCATTGGTTTTAAATTCAATTCGTATGGATTCAATATTTTTCTCAAGTTTAGTGACGTTAATATCCGAATCAGTCATCCAGCCATTTTGAATGCAAAAAAGCGAAATCGCCCGATACATGGCACCCGAATCGACATAGATGTAACCGGCTTCGCGAGCCAGTTCCTTGGCCATGGTGCTTTTTCCGCACGAAGAAAATCCATCGATAGCAACAACAATTTTTTTCATATTTAAAATTTGAATTCGTTTAATGATGATGAAATTGAAAATTGGTAGGAACTATTGCCCACTTGATAGGTTGTAGTTCCAAATCCCACTTGAAATTTGTATAGTTTAATTCCGCCACCGAATGAAAATCCGGCCATACTTTTGAAACCATCCATACTCAGTTCCTGATGCAGTTGGTGATTATAAGCTGCTGATAAATAGAAGTTTTTCGAAGGAATAAATTCCAATGCAAAAATGGCATGTCTGAAAGCCATATCAACAAAACTTATGTTTCCCGCGTTGTTTGAGATGGCAGAACCATCCGTTTGAACCGGCTGATTGGTTGACTGATAGTTGAGCTTGAATTGTTGCAAATGATGCAGGGTGAGCGAAATGCGAAGTGGCGCATGGGCAAATCGCTTACTTAATCCTAGTTGAATATTAAATGGAAGTGGCTCAATGTGCTGACCGGACTCATCGGAATAATACCCTTTCAGCTGCGTACCCATGTTGCGAAGCACAAGTCCAGCTGAAAAATTATGCAACGAATCGTTGTAACTCACTCCCGCGTCGAAAGCCAACCCGTAGCTGGTGTACATTTCGTAAGCAGAAAAAATAGGTTTAAAGGTTGCCCCAACGGTGAAAAACTTGTTCAACGGACGGGCATACATGATAATTAGAGCCATGTCTTTAGCCGTAAATTGCCCGGTAATTTCATTTAATTCAGTGGTTTGTAGAAATTTTCCATAATCAACATATTGGATTCCAACGGCAAAGTAATTCTTGCTATTGAATGTTTTTCCATATATCGCCGAACCAAATTTTACATCGGCCAGGTAGCTTGCCATATTTAATCCAATCGATTGGCTGGTTTCAGAAGTTAAGAGTGCAGGGTTAATAAAAGAGAAGTTAATATCGTTATCTCGAAGCGAAATATTGGAGCCGCCAAGTGCCGCCTGTCGCGAAGAAACCGGTAAATCAAGGAATTGATATACCCCTGTTCCGGCTTGCGTAAATGCTGATAATGAGATAATTATAAACAGTAGAAGGATATAAATCGATTTTGTCATCCTTTGAGTAATATGATTGAAATGAAGACTGAAATATTTACAAACTCAATTCTTCAAAAAAACACTCAAAGATACATTTTTTTGCCGACTGATAAGATTCAAAAAATAAAATTCTTATTCACTAAACGGAAAAATAAAGAATTTAATATCTTTACAAACTATTTTACTCAAACTGCTTTACATTTTAGGAGAATGAAAATAATTTTAGAGTTTATAAAAGGCGCATTCATAAAATTAGTTGTACTTTTGCTAAGGAATATTCTAAAATGTTGGTCTATTCAGGTCTGATTAGATGCAAATCGGACGAAAATTAAGTAGTGACAACCAAACCTTTATTTTTACAAACACAAATGAAAACCGAAATATACGAAGAAAAAGCCGTTTTGGTAGGAGTTATTACTCAACTCCAAAGCGAAGAAAAAGCCCGGGAATACCTGAACGAACTGGCCTTTTTGGCCGAAACCGCAGGAGCTTCACCCGAAAAATTATTTTTCCAACGACTCGAATATCCAAATCCGAAAACATACGTTGGACCGGGAAAACTTATTGAAATTAAGAATTATATAGACGAAAATGAAATAGGACTGGTTATTTTCGATGACGAACTTTCGCCTAAGCAGTTACGAAATATTGAAGCAGAATTGAAAGTGTTGATTCTGGACAGAACGACGCTCATTTTGGATATTTTTGCAAAGCGAGCTCAAACGGCAAGCGCCAAAACTCAAGTGGAATTGGCACAATTGCAGTATTCGTTGCCCCGCCTGACAAGGCTTTGGACTCACCTCGAGCGTCAGCAGGGAGGTATCGGGATGCGTGGACCGGGTGAAACACAAATCGAAACCGACCGTCGAATTATCTTGACCAAAATCTCGTTGTTGAAGCAAAATCTGAAAGACATTGATCAACAAATGTCCACGCAGCGCAAAAATCGTGGAAAAATGGTGCGCGTAGCCTTGGTTGGTTATACAAACGTTGGTAAATCCACGCTTATGAACCTGATCAGTAAGTCCGACATTTTTGCTGAGAACAAGCTTTTTGCCACGCTCGACACCACGGTCAGAAAGGTGATTATTGACAATTTGCCTTTTTTGCTTTCCGATACAGTGGGCTTTATCCGCAAATTGCCGCATCATTTGGTTCAATCGTTCAAGTCCACACTGGACGAGGTACGTGAAGCCGATTTGTTGCTGCATGTGGTGGATGTTTCACATCCAAATTTTGAAGAACAACTTGAAATTGTAAATCAGACGTTGAAAGAAATCGATCCGCAGGAAAAACCTATGATTCTGGTTTTCAATAAAATTGATGCTTTCTCTTACACTCCGAAGGATGAAGATGACTTGTCGCCAACCAAGCGGGAAAATATAAGCCTGGAAGAGCTTGAAAAAACATGGATGAGCAAATTGCATGACAATTGCATTTTCATTTCCGCCCGCGACAAGCAGAATATTGACCAACTGAAAGCTTTGATGTACGAAAAAATCAAGGCTATTCATATCGAACGGTATCCGTACAATGATTTTCTATTTCAAAAATACACCGAGATTGAAGATTGAAAATTTTCAACTAACATTTTTTTAAACATGTCAAATTACCGCCAACTTACTGATAAGGAGATCGCCACATTAACCGTTTATGGCTGTTCAGCCGAAAATTGGAAAAATGTGATGGTTTCCGAAAATTTTTCTCCCAAATTTATTTCCAATGTTCACTTTTCGGGAAATATTTTTCTTGGAACTTATGACAAAGTTTTCGAAAAAGAATGTGGAATTAAAAAACACTCAGGTATTTACAACACGGTTTTGCACAATTGCAGCATTGGCAATGATGTATTTATTGACAAGATAAACAACTATATAGCTAATTATAACATTGCAAATGGCGCTTATATTGAGAATGTAAACGTTATGGAATCCGATGAGCTAAGTACTTATGGCAATGGAGTTAAGGTTGCTGTTATGATTGAAAGTGGAGGCCGCGAAATATCTTTGTTCGAAAATATGAGTGCGCAGTTCGCTTTTTTGAGTGTTTTTTTTCGTCAACATTCTCAAAAGGTCGATGTATTTGATAAGATAATTAATAAATATACACAAAACCTGCTTTCGGAAAGAGGACGAATTGGAGAAAACGCGCAGATAATAAACTGTGGCAAGATAAAAGATGTAAGGATTGGCAATTTTGCAGAACTTGATGGCGTATCGGTTCTCCAAAACGGAACAATTGTAAGTACCGAAAATGCTCCGGTTATTATCGGAGCCGATGTTCAATGCACCGATTTTATCATTCAAAGCGGAAGTACCGTTTCGGAAGCAGCCCAGATTACCCGCTGTTTTGTTGGGCAAGGCTGTTTAATTGGGAAACAATTTTCGGCCATAGATTCATTGCTTTTTGCTAATTTTCAGGGACTTCACGGCGAAGCAGTTTCGATATTTGCCGGACCTTACACGGTGACGCATCACAAATCGACGTTAATGCTCACCGCCTTGTTCTCGTTTATGAATGCCGGCAGCGGAACCAATTTCAGCAACCACATGTACAAACTGGGACCTGTTCATCAGGGAATAACCGAACGGGGTGTGAAAACATCGAGCGACTCATACATCATGTGGCCGGCCCGGATTGGTGCATTTACCGTGGTGTTGGGTCGCCACAAAGGCAATCCGGATATATCGGATTTACCGTTTTCGTACCTGATGGAAAATGACGGTGAAAGCACTTTATTGCCGGGGATAAACCTTCACAGTGCAGGAACACTGCGCGATGTGCAAAAATGGCCGAAGCGCGATATGCGAACCGATGAGACCAAGCTGGATGCCATTTGTTTCGACTTTCTTTCGCCCTACACCATTTCCAAAGCATTGAAAGGCATTGAAATACTGAAAGGATTGCTTGGTGGTATGGACGAAAGCGCTACTTTCGTGTGGTATCAAAATTGCAAAATTAAGAAATCGGCCATCAAAAAGGGAATTGAACTGTACGAAATGGCAGTAAATCAATTTATCGGGACAAAACTGGTGGAAAGACTCGAAAACAATGAATTATCGGTCGCAGAAATAGATCGATTGTTTGCGGTTGATAATGAAACGGGAATCGGTCAATGGATGGATTTAGCCGGAATGTTTACCCCGAAAAGTGAGGTTGACCGACTGATTCAGCGCATTTCAGTTGATAATCTAACAGCAGACGAAGTTCATGCCGAATTGAATTCAATATTTCAGCAATATCCCAATTATTCCTTGAATTATGCTTTGAGTTTGATTGAAAATAAAGATATTGGAAGTTTAATTTCTGTATTGGAACTAAGCAAAAAGGCGGAATCTACGTTTTCGGATATGATTTTACGCGATGCAAAAAAAGAATTCAGCCAGACAGCCAAAACCGGATTTGGAATTTATGGCAATGAAGAGGATAAAAATGCTGATTTTGAAGCCGTACGTGGAAACTTTAATACCCATCCGTTTGTTTTGGAAGTTCAGGAATCTATCAAAAATAAACTGGAACAAATTCAAAATGTCATCAATAAACTAAAACATATCAGCTAATTACAATAAAAAAAACAACAAATGAATAATTTTAATTTTTATAGTCCTACTCAGTTTGTCTTTGGAAAAGAACGCGAGAACGAAGCCGGAAAGTACGTAAAACGTTCAGGAGGAACCCGGGTTTTAATTCATTACGGCAGTGGTTCGGTGGTGAAAAGCGGCTTGCTCGACCGGGTGAAAGCTTCACTGGCAGCTGAAAACATCTATTTTACCGAACTTGGCGGAGTGGTGCCTAATCCCCGCAGCGGCTTGGTTTATAAAGGAGTTGAGATTTGCAAAAACGAAAATATTGATTTTATTCTGGCAGTTGGTGGTGGAAGCGTAATAGATTCATCCAAAGCCATTGCTTTGGGAGCCCTTTACGATGGCGATTTCTGGGATTTCTATACCGGAAAACGAATTGAACGTGCCCTCCCTGTTGCCACTATTCTGACAATCTCGGCCGCTGGTAGCGAAGGTTCAACCGGCTCGGTGATTACTCACGAAAACGGAATGCTTAAACGCGCTGCCAATCACGATGTGTTGCGTCCGGTTTTCTCAGTTTTAAATCCCGAACTGACTGCGACTCTGCCCGATTATCAGATTGCCTGCGGTGTTACCGACATGATGGCACATGTAATGGAACGCTATTTCACAAACACCAAAAACGTAGAAATTACCGACCGATTGAGCGAAGGAGTTTTACTTACCGTTATAAATGAAGCACCCAAAGCATTGGCGGACAAAAATTATGACTCGTTAGCCAACATTATGTGGGCGGGCATGGTGGCTCACAACGATACCTGCGGTGTCGGTCGCGATAGCGATTGGTCCACTCACAACATGGAGCACGAACTTTCGGGATTATACGATGTGGCTCACGGAGCAGGGTTGGCTGTTATGTTTCCGGCTTGGATGAAGTATGTTATGAAACAAGACATTATGCGTTTTGCTCAATTTGCTGTCCGCGTTTGGGATTGCGAAATGGATTTTCAACATCCGGAGAAAACGGCATTGCAAGGAATTGAACGATACGAACAATTTATGACTTCTATCGGCATGCCTATCCGCTTCTCGCAACTTGGAGCTAAACCCGAGGATATTCCGTTACTCGTAAAAACACTGGGATTAGGCAAAAATACCATGGGTAGCTTTGTGCAACTGAACGAAGATGATGTTAGGAAGATTTACGAATTAGCAGTTTAGACTGCAAATTGATTAGAATACAAAAGGTTGAGCAAAAACACTCAACCTTTTTTTATTTCTCAATAGATTCTGCTATAGCATTGGCAACCAATTTTCGCAATTTTACAACACTCCCTTTATCAATGGGATGAACACGGTTGGTAAGCAAAATAATAGAAATATCATTGTCCGGATCAATAACCACTGACGTTCCGGTGTAGCCGGTATGACAATATGTGTTAGGGCTGAGCAAATCGCCTTTACAACTGGCATAGGCAGATGACATATCCCAACCCAATGTGCGCCCGAAGTTTTTCAACGAATCAGGAACCGTGCGCATTAGTTTCACAGTCTCGGGTAACAGAATTCGTTTTCCATCCCATTCGCCACCGTTCTGAATGGCGGCAACAAGAATGGCAATGTCATTGGCATTTGAAAATAAACCCGCATTTCCCGAAACACCGTCATTAAACAATCGAGCCAATGGATCATGAACAACGCCTTTAAGCACTTTTTCTCCTTTCAATTTGGAGGTTGGAGCGCATTCATCCAACAAAACACCAATTGGATTAAAGTCGGTATGAGTCATTCCAAGTACATCAAAAATATTCTCCCGGGCAAAGTCCCGCAGGTTTTTACCGCTTATGTTTTCAATGATATGTTGCAATGAAATAAAGTTCAAACAGCTGTATTCCATACCTTTATTGGGTTCAAAATCCCGTTTGCACGAATCGATATAATGCATAAATCCCACCGGATTATGTGCTCCATATTTCTTGATAATCACATTTTCAGAAACATACGAAGGCAACCCCGAAGTATGTGTAAGCAGATTCTCCACTTTTATCTTTGATCCAACAAACTCGGGGATATAACGATTTACATTATCCTGAAATTTCAACAGGCCTCTTTCCTCCAGAATCATTGCCGAAACCGCAGTAGCCAGAGGCTTTGTACACGATGCCATGTCGAAAACAGCATTGACATCCATGGGAATTGTCGAAGGAAACACCTGTTTGTTACCATACGCCTTGAGGTAAGCCATTTTCCCATGTCTAACCACAGCAAGCACAGCTCCGGGAATTTCCTTTTTGGAAATTGCCAATTGGATAATTTTATCGGCATTTTTCAGTTTATCAACAGCAAGCCCAACCTGATTGGGTTCCACTTTCGGCAACGATGCGCCTGCGGCAAAAAAGCCGACACTCAAAAACAACAGAATTATTAGCAACGATTTATTCATGGGGCAACTATCTTTTTCACTCGCAAAGATAGGGTTTTTACACTTGAATCATGTCCTAAAAAACAGGATTCTTATTCTTAAAAGTAAAAAAAGATGTACTTTTGTGGGGTATTTTCAAAAAAAAGACTTTTATCACTATGACATCCAAACAGCTCGACCTGCAAACCAACGATATTAACCTGCGAATCAAACTCCCTGCCTCTAAAAGTATTAGCAACAGGGCGTTGATTTTAAATGCACTGGCTTACAGTCCGTACGACATTCAAAATCTATCCGATTGCGACGATACACGGGTAACAGTGAAAGCGTTGGACTCGAACGATACCACCTTCGATATTGGTGCAGCGGGAACGGCCATGCGATTTCTCACGGCATTTTTATCCAAAACCGTTGGCGAGTGGACAATAACCGGTAGCGAGCGCATGAAAAACCGCCCGATCCGATTGCTGGTGGATGCCCTGAATTCGTTGGGAGCAAAAATAGAATATGTGGAAAAAGATGGTTATCCTCCCCTCAAAATTTACGGAAGTGCTTTGTTGGGTGGTGAAATCAGCCTGAACGGCGGTGTGAGCAGCCAATATATTTCCGCACTTATGATGATTGCACCCTACATGCAAAACGGATTGAAAATCACGCTGGAAGGCAATGTCATTTCGGTGCCGTATATCCAAATGACCCTGAGCATGATGAAAGAATTTGGCGTACAGGTAATTTTTGAAAATAACATTATTGACATCAAGCCGCAGATATATAAACCCGTTCAGTACAAAGTGGAATCGGACTGGTCGGCAGCATCGTATTGGTACGAAATTCTTTCCATTGCCGGAAAAGGACAAATACAGTTGGACGGGCTCAATCAAAACAGCCATCAGGGCGACAGCAAGGTGGCAGAGCTCTTCGGGCAACTCGGCGTAAAGACCGAATACAATGGCGAAGGAGTACTACTGACCGCCACACAACACCACACATCGAAATTTGAATACGACTTTGTGAATCAGCCGGATTTGGCTCAGACTTTTGCCGTTACGTGCTGCCTGAAAAACATTCCGTTTGTTTTCAGCGGATTGCAAAGCCTCAAAATTAAAGAAACCGACCGCATTGCCGCCTTAATCAATGAATTGGGGAAATTGGGTTTCGTAGTAACAGAACCGG
>Ga0302213_1001340_pt1 | contig 11759 bp, 9 predicted proteins | sample II_Fen_N1_2_FD_194583 | JGI IMG/M metagenome (GOLD analysis project Ga0302213, IMG submission 194583) | Peat permafrost microbial communities from Stordalen Mire near Abisko, Sweden - II_Fen_N1_1 | ecosystem: Environmental > Terrestrial > Soil > Wetlands > Permafrost | place: Sweden: Abisko... | reverse complement strand
TATTTGTAATTTATTTATTTGTAAAGGGTGAAGCCGGCAAGCCTTCTTTATTTTTTAAATTCGCATAAGCAGGATTATCATCCCATGCATAACGTACAGTTTCTGGTTTTGAGACACTTCTACTCCAAACCTTAACTTTATCTTTTGAAAGAACTACGGCATTTGCCCAAACAAATTTTCCATCAGTTCCAGCTATTTGGAATCCATCCAAGAGTGAGTTTGCAAACAGACCACTTCCGACTGATTTAAAAGTAAGGATAATACTGTTATCAACAATTTCCATGGCATCATATAACGGACCTGAACCTACAGCTGAATTATCGTGATAAGCCACGCGTGCAGCTTCCAAACCCATCCTGCGAGCCACTTCTTTCTTGTTTAACGGGTGAATATCGTTCCACTCACCCACATCGGTGGTTACTACCATTCCCGTATTCGGCACTTCGAGTGTACGGCGCTGAGCTTCGCGAATGTTGGCCATTCCACTTTCCACCGGTTGTTTATTGGGCACTCCCAAATTGGCAATCTGAGCAAAGATAAACGGCATATCCGGTTGATTTAACTTTGTACGCCAACTTGTTATCAAACTCTTGAACAGCTGATTATACTCTTCCATTTTGGTCCCGGTATTTGATTCACCCTGATACCAAATGGTTCCTTTTAATTTATATCCAATTATCGGATTGGTCAAACTATTGTACAATCCGGAAGGACGTGTTCCGCCTCCACCACCTGCTCCAGCGGCACCTTGACCACCCATGGCAGGTTTCAGATTAGCACCAATATGATAATTCCACTGACCGGTCAAATCAATTTTTTGCGAACCGACACGAAGTTCGTAGGTTTTATCTTCGACAAATCCACCTTTTCCACTTGGTAGCAATACCCGTACCATTAATTTATTCTTTCCGGTTTTCAGAACTCCTTCCGGAAGTTTATAGATACGAGGAGGATATTGATAAGAAATTGTTCCAACAAATGTTCCATTTAAAAAGGCAGAATCACTCTCAATTATCCGACCTAAACGAAGAACTGCATCTTTTTTATGCGCCAACGAATCAGCTAAATCAAATTCCTTGTAAAACCACATGGATCCCATACGCAAATCAACTCCTTTGTCCGACCAATAACCGGGCAGCGAAATCTGCGGCCAATCCGTAGTATTCACGTCATCTTTCGACCAACGACCTAAACCCGGATCGTTTTTAGCTACTTCTGTATTGAAATTGAAGCGAACAGGACTTGCACCAGTCGTTGCTGGTCGTTTGGCACGCATTGAATCGGCTTTGGCTCTGGCAGCTGTCCATTTATCCATATAAGATTTCATAAAATCCTCGCTCACCCACGATTCGATAGCAGTACCACCAATGGCATTGTTTATAAGGCCAATCGGCACTTTGTATTTTTGATACAACTGATCGCCAAACAAATAAGATAATGATGAAAAGTTCAAGATATTTTCCTGAGTAGCCGGCAACCATTGTCCTTCTTTAAAATCGTTCTGAGGCGTTTGTGAATCGTTCCGAATTGTTGGCTTGAAATAGCGGATATTGGTGTTGTTGGTTTGTTCAATTTCCTTTTGGTACAAATCCATTACTCTGTAAACCATTAATTCCATATTGGATTGACCGGCACAAAGCCACACATCACCCATAAGAATATCTTTAATTTCAAGATCATTTACCTTCATTGTATAAGGACCACCCGCCGGAATAGCAGGCAAATCCACTTTCCAATTTCCAAGTTTATCTGCTTTGGTTTGGTATGTTTTTCCAATAAATTCGACCTTCACATTTTCGCCCAGATCAGCCCAACCCCATATTTTAAGGGCTGCATCGCGTTGAAGCACCATGCCATTGCTAATAAGACGTGGTAATTTTACGGTTGCATTAGCCTGTCTATTTGTCAAAAACACAAACACAACTAACAGCAAGACAGCGATATGATTTTTTAATAATTTCATTTTTGCTCTGCGATTTTCACGTATTTGCTTTCTGGAGCACCCAGGTAACTTGGTTTTAAACCTCCGGTATTAATTAATATCTTTTGCAAAACAAGTCCGGGTTCTTTCACTAGAAATCGCAACGCGTGTTTTCCGGCTGCTTCAATCTTGTGTTTTGTTACAGAGCTTATAATATGTTCCGCTTGCCAACGGCCGAGTTCCCCTTTGTAAGCACCGTTCAAATTAACCTGCTGAGGTTTATCATTGTCAAACGATATTTCGTAGCGAAGTCCTTTGTTAGCATTGAAATTCAATGTTGGAGAGAAAAGAAGTTGCACATCGAATTCACCTTTGCTTGTAAATTCAATTTCGTATTCTACATAAATACGTTCATTTTCCTTCGGATAGGCATTTGCAGGGGAAGTGGTGATGGCCGATTTGGTTTTACCCAAATATGGGATTGTCAGCCAACTAATTTTATCCGAACTGACTGCTTTGCTATAGTTTTCGGCTTCAATAGACACATAGCCATCGCTTTCGATAAATATTTTGGATGTTTTAATCTGAGTGTTCTCGGCTACATAGGTCACAGTTGGCATTTTACTTCTTCGTGGTTCCTGCCAATTGGTATAACCGATATGCAATTGATCCATCATGTGGTTCCATTTGCCATTGGCAATGACATGATTGTAGGTGTACATCAACACGGAATCTCTTTTATAACATTCCTGTACTTTGTCGGCCCATATATTGGCCTGAGCGTCATTTACCGCTGCGAGTGATTTGTTTTTTGCCACTGCGAAATACATTTCATACAAATTACTGCATGCATTTACCGGAAACAAAACCAACTGGTCGAAAGCATCTTTGTATTTTGTAGGAATTGTATAATATAAACGGTGTGCATCCAACGCCAAATTACGATAATCTGTCGTCACCTTTTCAAATTCATTGTAATTATCCAGGCTATAAGTCCTGTCATTCAGGGTTTCGGGCGTAACCCTTCTGTTGTACTTGGTGTAAAGGTTTATGATACGGGCGGCTTCTTTAGCATAGGGCTGTCCGAATTGTTCGGCACACCAATCTTCGGTATGGGTTAGCAAATTTTGAGCATTGAATTTAGCCGGTTCCCATGCCATATCGAGGAAGAAGCTAATGGGATATTCCATGGGTTTCAAGTCACCCACATTAACAACCCAAAGTTCTTTAACTCCATGCAAATAACTTAAGTTCATTTGTTCCCATACACGTTGAATAGGACTGATATTTATCCATTTGGAATTGCGGGGAGCACCCACATAATCGAAATGATAGTACATGCCGTATCCGCCTTTTCGGGGCTTGGAATTAACATCGGGAAGTTTGCGTACATTTCCCCAGTTGTCGTCGCAGAGCAACAAGGTTACATCGTCAGGAACCTGCATTCCTTTATCGTAATAATCCTGAACTTCTTTGTATAAAGCCCAAACCTGAGGCGTTTTTTCCGCTTTTTGACCGGTAACCGATTCAATAATCTTACGTTGATCTTTTACAATTTGTTCCAGCAGGCTGATATTGGTTCCTTCACCCATTGCCATGTCACCATCGCCACGCATACCCAGCGTCACCACTTTATCCCAGTTTTTGCTCCGTTCAATTCCGAACTTCCAGGATTTCTGCAGGTTTTCGGCATTCTTTGTATAATCCCATACTTTCGAAAGGTTATTTCTTTCGGTATATCTATGCCAATCCTGTTGGGCCATAGCCATAGGTTCGTGGTGCGAAGTTCCCATCACAATGCCCATTTCATTGGCTAATTCTCCATTAGCGGAATCATCGTCATAAAAAGCATTGTTCCACATGGCAGGCCACATGAAATTTGCTTTTAGGCGAAGTAACAGCTCAAATACTTTAGCGTAAAATTTGCTATTATACCCTCCAAATGTTTCTTTGGACCAACCGCTAAGAGCCGGAGCTTCGTCGTTCAGGAAAATTCCTCTGTATTTCACCTTTGGGCTATCCGTTACATAGCGACCATTTTTCACATAAAGCGATTCATGGTTTTCAACAGGCACATCAGCCCAATAATACCATGGTGAAATGCCAATCTGACGGGAAATATCGTACACTCCGTAAATGGTACCCCGCTTGTCGCTTCCGGCAACAATCAATGCTTTTTCAACTCCAGGAAAAGGTGCATCGATGGTTTGAATCACAAAAGACTCCCATTTTCCGACAATATTTTTCACATCGATTTTTTTGCTTTTCACCAACTGATCAATTAACGGGCTTTTACCAATCGTACCGACAATAACCGCCAGTTTTTGGGTAGGTGGAGTTTTGGTGATTGAAAGTTCGGACTCTCTACCGGTTACCTTTTTCAAGTCGGTTTTCAAGTTCTGAACGGCGTAAACCACACCGGGATAATCATCGCTGCTTACAATCAATGTGGCAGATTCTTTTGAATCGGACAATGTAAACTGATTATCAGCATTCTTCGACACAATGTATTTAACGGATTGTTGTGCAAAAACGGAAGTAGTATAACATGTTGTAAGAATACAACATACAAGAAGTAAGAAACGTAGATACTGGTATCTGAACACCTTTGATTTTAAAAACATAAAAATAAGTATAACAATAGTTGAGCTGATATGAAATTCATTATGCTCAACTAAGTTTATGAGCTAACTCCTAAAACAATCTTTAATTTGCTAATCGACACTATATTTAGTTTTAAAATATGATTAAAATCAACAAAACCAATCATTCGTCTAATGTCCTAAATCTTTACTATCAGAACAGAGGTTCGTGTTTTAATAAAATTAGAAAACCCTACAAAATTAATGAAAAGTTCGGAATAGTAGCATTAATTTTCTAATAAGTAAGTCAAACATAAAATAAAGACGCAATTTTTTATGCTAAAATAATTTTTCAATGATAAAATCAGAATGAGCACGAAAAGATTATAGAAAAAACTTATTCCTAAATGAAAAATCATGCCTTAGTGAACTTAAAATGTTTGGGCTTGTCAGACATAAAAAAAGGCACAAACAGCTTTTCAAAACAGTTTGTGCCAGTAAGAACAAAGAATATATCAATTATTTTCCCTGAAAAAGAAGTTGGGCATAATTGTACAAACTCTTGCGCCATGTTTGGAATTCGTGAGCAGTACCGGGAGCTTCGTAATAAACGTTCTTGATTCCCGCTTTATCCAATGCAGTATGGATATCGCGACCTGAGTTTCCACCTTCTTTTGAACCCATACTAACAAAGAACACTTTCACTTGTTTGTTGAATTCTGCAGGTTTGGCCAACAAACCATTGTATCCTGTTTCTACTCCTGGAAATCCGAATGGAGCGCTGAAAATACCAATACTTGCAAATTTATCCAGATTAGCCTGAGAAATGCCATAAGTTTGAGTTCCACCCAGTGAAAGACCGGCGATGGCACGGTTTTCACGTGTAGTTAACGTGCGATAATTTGCATCAATCATTGGAATCAAATCCTTAACAATTACATTGCCAAAACCATCCCAAAAAGAAGCCATTCCGCCGGGAGCACCAAAAGCCGGACGTTGTGCCTGACCTGGCTGAGCCTGCGGGCGTTGAGCAGGAGCCTGACCGGGAGCACCTTGAGCCGGACCTGCTGCCGGACGACGAGCACCACCGCCCATACCGGCTGCAATACCACCATCTTCCATCACAATAATCATGGGTTTAGCCTTTCCTTCGGCAATCAGATTGTCTAAGATAAAGTTTGCACAACCCTGGTTTGACCATGCACGACGGTCTTCACCCATTCCGTGTTGTAAATAAAGCACCGGATAACGTTTGGTTGGATTCTTGTCGTAATCTGCTGGTGTATAAACGTAAGCGTGTCTGTTTTCTCCTGTCGAAGCCGCATAATACCAAACAGAACGAACTTCGCCGTGAGGTACGTTTTTGATATTATAAAAATCGACACCTTCCTCAGGAATTTCGATACCACTTACCACTTTATTCATTCCAAAAAACGATTCGCTGGATGGATCAGCCACATCAGTACCGTTAATTTTAATGGTATAATAATGGAAACCCGGATCTTGCGGAGGAGTTACCCCAGTCCAAAAACCATCGGCATCTTTAGTCAGAGCCACATTGCCAAGACTTACCGAAACTGTTTGCGCATCATTTCCGGCTTTGAAGCGAAAATAGACTCTGCGTTGAGCGTCAACGCGTGGATACTCTGTTGCAACATTGTTCGTAGAAGCAGGTTTTGAAATGGCCAGCACATCTGCGTTTTGAGCAAAAGTGCTGCTCAACAGACAGAAAGACATTAATGAGAGAATTACTTTTTTCATAACTTGTTTTTATTTTCTATATTATTTTATTTAAAAATTCTTGAGGTAAAATCATGTAACGATTTACGCCAAACTTGCCATTCGTGATCGCCCGGAAAAGATGAAAACTCAACTTTTAGTCCGCTATCTCGGAACTTTTTCACAGCCTTTTTGGTATGCTCAAAACGAGGATCTTGTTCGCCAACCGACACATAAAATAGTTTTAGTTGCTGGTTGAATGTTTCCGATTTACTTAGCAAACCCGGAATTTCTTTATCCGCATCAAATTCTTTCCCACTCGGATTGCTTATACCTCCGAAAATACCGGAGCTAAAAACTCCGACCGAAGCAAAACAATCCAGACTTTCCAATCCTGTATAAAATGCTTGTCCGCCACCCATGGAAAGACCGCAAAGCGCTCTGTTTTTTACAGTTGGAATGGTGCGGAAATTTTTATCAATAAAAGGCACAATATTCTGAGTCATTTCGCTTTTAAATGCAGCCATGCCGGCACTGGTATAACCACCACTTCCGCCGGTAGAAACATTTCCGTTGGACATTACCACAATCATTGGTTTAGCTTTGCCCGAAGCAATGAGGTTATCCAAAATTATATCCGTCCGACCTTGAGTCACCCAGCCGCGTTCATCTTCACCGCCTCCATGTTGAACGTATACAACCGGATATTTATCTTTTAAATTAGTATCGTAGCCCGGTGGAGTGTACACGTATAATCTGCGCCAACTGTTAGTTACCTTTGAAAAATAGTATTTTGAACTAACAGCTCCGTGAGGTACATTTTTAATATCATAAAAATCAACACCTTTCTCGGGAATTTCGATGGCACTGGCCATTCGACTCATTCCATAAAAAGATTCGCTGGCAGGATCAACCACTTTAACATCATCGATTACAAGCGAATAGTAATGAAATCCAGGAACCAGGGGAGCAGTGGTTACCGTCCAGTTGCCCTGTTCGTCTCTTGTCATGTCGTACAGTTTCCCCAAATCAATCTGCACTTTTTTTGCATCGAGAGCTTTGATTTTAAAGGCAACCGACAAATCTTCCATGATCCGGGGATAACCGGATTGGTTAATATTGGTCGATGCAGGTTGTGATTTTTCTGGATTTTGGGCATTCATCCAAAGACAGGGAGAGACACAAAAAGCAACGAGTATAATCAGTTTGAAACTGAAATTAAGAGTGATTTTCTTCATAACTTATTACAAAAGCCAAACACAGACAATCTTTTCAATTGTCTCTGTTTGGCATATTTAAAATATCATATTACTTAAAAAGCAATGCGGCAAACTGATTCAAATCACGCCTCCAGGTAAGCCATTCATGTGCCGTTCCCTGCGATTCGTAATAGGTATATTTCACCCCCTGCTTTTCCAACATATCCCTAAACGCCTTAACCGAACCCGGAAATGGTGAAGGTTCCTTTGTGCCCAAACCCAACCAGAAAAGTTTGATTTGCTTGTTCAGTGCGGCACCATCTTTAAATTTTCCACCCATAAATGTGACCGGATCAATTACATCGGTGCGTGGATAGTTTGATGTACCGCTAAACCCGGCAATGTATGAAAACTTATCCAAATTATTCATGGTAATGGTAATCGTTTGGTTCGCACCCATCGAAAGTCCAGCCATAGCTCTGTGGTCACGGTCGGATAACGTACGGAAAGAACCATCAATCATTGGAATAATTTCATTGATTATTACCTCTTCAAATGGAGAAACTGCTTTAGCCAAAGGTGTAACACCAGTTGCAGAAGGAGCTTTGGTAGCATAACCATTATCCATAACGATAATCATAGGAACAGCTTTTTTCGCAGCTATCAGATTATCCAGAATCAGATTAGCTTTCCCCTGAGTCGGCCAGCCCGTTTCGTCCTCACCGCTACCGTGTTGCAAATACAACACCGGATAACGTTTTGAAGAATTTTTATCGTACTCGGCAGGAGTATACACATAGCAACGACGCCATGCATTGGTAACTTTTGAAAAATACATTTTCTGACTAACCAATCCATGAGGAACATCTTTCTGCGCATAAAAATCCTGATCGGGTGCGGGAATTTCTATCGCACTCCCCCAGCGGCTAGCTCCGTAGAAATACAAACTTCCAGGATCGGGAACGGATGCACCATCAATATTCAGTTGATAATAATGAAAACCTTCTACTTGTGGAGCCGATTCGCCAATCCAAATTCCTTTATCATCCTTCTTCAAATCATACTTCACGCCTCCAAGGTCGAGCTGAACACGCAATGCCCAGGGCGCTGAAATTCGGGTACGTACACGCCCTTCGGAATTCACCTGAGGATATTGGCTTCCAACCTGATTCACAGACGATGGTTTGAAATCTTCAACCACCGCCTGTGCAAAACAGATTTGATTTGTTATTACAACTGAAAACAGAATAATTAAATGTTTGAAATTCATTTGATTATTAAGCTTGAATTATTTAAATAAAAGCGGAGCAAATTCATGTAGACTTCTTCTCCATGATTGCCATTCGTGGGCAGTTTCTGGTGAGATATAAGAAACTCCTTTAATTCCTACTTTATTCCATTCTTCAGCAGATGCACCAATTCTTGCAGAACCAGCTTCCCGACCACCAAAACTCATAAACACAACTTTTACTTTCTTTTTGAAAGCATCGATATCCTTAATTTCGGTTGGTTCAAAAGTTCCGCTACTGAACATACCAACATACGAGAAAAGAGTTGGATTGGCAACTACGATTGAGTGAGTTTGCATTCCACCCATCGAAAGACCAGCCATTGCACGGTGTGCCTGATCAGGGATAACACGGAAGCTAGATTCAACAAATGGAATTAGATCATCAATCAACACTCTTTCAAACTGACCTGCGCCCATCGAACGCATACCCGCTGGAGGAGCTGCAGTAGGAGCACCCATTGGGGCACCGGTACGTTGAACACTCGGAGCAGGTGCACCTGTTGGAGCGCCTGGAGCTGCTGGAGCACCGGCAGGTCTGGCTGCACGTGGAGCTCCCTGATTACTACTATTTTCCATAACAATAATAAATGGAAGTGATTTGCCTTCAGCAATCAAATTATCCATAATCACAGCCGTACGGCCCTGATTTCCCCAACCTGTTTCGTTTTCGCCCATACCGTGTTGAAGATACAACACCGGATATTTCTTTCCATCTTTATCATATCCTGGAGGAGTATAAATATAAACCCGACGAGTGCTGTTAGAAGTTTTAGAAAAATATTGGGTTTCGCGCAACTGACCGTGAGGAACATTTTTCAATGCATAGAAATCCTGATCTTTAGCAGGAATTTCTATACCACTACCCCAACGACTGGCTCCGTAATAATACAAACTTCCCGGATCCGGAACAGAAGCTCCATCTACGTTCAATTGATAATAGTGAAAACCTACATCCTGTGGTGCTGATTCACCATTCCAAACACCTTTATCGTCTTTTACCATGTCGTATTTAACACCGCCGATATCAAGTTGAACTTTCAACGCCTGAGGTGCAGAAATACTTGCACGCACGCGACCTTCAGAATTTACCTGTGGAAATTTCTTTTCTTGTTGAGTCGTTGGAGTTGTTTTAAAATCTTCAACCACTGTGGTTTGACCCAAACAAACTAAGCTAGTAGATGCCGAAAGTAGCAGTACTGCTAATGATTTGTATTTCATAATAATACTAAATTATTTCTATTGTATAACTATTTATTTAAAAAGAAGTGGAGCAAGTTCAAGCAAGCTACGACGCCATGTTTGGAATTCGTGACGAGTATTTTCTGAAACGAATGAAACGGCATTGAAACCAGCTTCTTTAAGCGTAACAGCAGCTTTCTTAACGCCATCAGGGCTTTCAAAACTACCGCAACTCATGAAAATAAGTTTTACTTGCGATTTGTCCTTAATTTCTGCAGGAGTGTAAGTTCCACCGCTAAGAAGAGCGTAATATGAGAAAACTTCAGGACGGGCAAGTGTGATGGCGTGAGTTTCCATTCCACCCATCGAAAGACCTCCCATTGCGCGATGAGCCTTGTCAGCAACCGTACGGAAATTAGCATCAACATAAGGAACTAACTCGTCAACAAGAACTTTCTCGAAACCATTATTCAACATTCCAGCCATGCCACCAGCAGGGCGAGCAGGAGCAGCAGCCGGTGTTGCACCAGGAGCGGCAGGAGCGGCAGCGGGAGCAGCAGGACGTCTAGCACCAGGTCCACCACCTTCGTTTGTCATTCCGTAAGTCATTACAATGATAAATGGTTTAATTTTGCCTTCAGCAATCATGTTGTCCATGATTAAATTGGCATGTCCTTGATTACTCCAAGCTGTTTCATCTTCACCCCAACCGTGTTGTAAATAAAGTACCGGATATTTTTTAGTAGGATTTTTAGCATATTCGGCAGGTGTATAAACAAATGCACGACGGGAAGTATTAGTGCTTTTCGATGGGAAAAGAATCTGTTGAACATTTCCGTGAGGAACGTCTTTAAGTGCATAGAAATCCTGATCATGAGCCGGAACTTCAATACCACTTTCCCAACGTGTTGAACCATAAAAATTTAGTGTCCCGGGATCATTAAATACGCCACCATCAATAGTTAAATGATAATAGTGAAATCCTTCTTCCATCGGACCGGCTGTTGTACCCATCCATGAACCATCATCGGTTTTAGTGAGAGGAGTTCCCCCTTTAGCACCACCGAGTCCAAGGCTTACTACAATGTTTTGTGCCTGAGGTGCTACTACACGAAAACGTGCATAACCTTGTGAATTTACTTTCGGGTACTCTTGTCCCGGTTGATTTACGCTTGAAGGCTTGAAGTCTTCAATAACAGCGGGCTGATTTGTTTGAGCAAAACAAAATCCGCTCATAACAACTGCTGCAAAAAGTGCAACTAAAAATTTGTTTTTCATGTGACAATTTTCTTTTTTATTAATATATAAATTTAGTTTAAAAAATCCATTAAAAAATGACTGACAAACCTAAACTATCGCTCTAAAATAAGTTAGAAATCCAATATTTAGAATTAATGTTCAAACAATTTTCAGTCAGTAAAGTTAGTTGAAATAACTAAATAAATTATCATCTTTCTAAAGTCTTTTTCTCTTATGGCTTAGGAAGATTGAGACTTTTTTGCAATATCGACATTAAATCATCTGCACTCGAAGTTTCAGGAATGACCCAACGTGAACCAAAAACGAGTTTAGGAACTCCACCCTTTCCATTTTGAACCGTTTTGCCGTAAATTTGCACACAAGTTTGCAAATATTTATCCACTCTTGGATCGGACATTGCTGTATCAAATTTGGCTTGTCCCAGCAATTCTATGGCCTTGATATTAACAGTTTCAAGACTTCGCGGTTGCCATTTATCCCCCGAATCGAAAGAAAACATCCAATTCTCAAAAACCGGAAATGCATCCTTTTTGGCAAACCAAATAGCAAGCCCAATTTTGGCTAACTCGCAGGAATTTTTAAAGGCATCCCTGTCCGCAGGCACATAC
>Ga0302213_1001338_pt1 | contig 11769 bp, 9 predicted proteins | sample II_Fen_N1_2_FD_194583 | JGI IMG/M metagenome (GOLD analysis project Ga0302213, IMG submission 194583) | Peat permafrost microbial communities from Stordalen Mire near Abisko, Sweden - II_Fen_N1_1 | ecosystem: Environmental > Terrestrial > Soil > Wetlands > Permafrost | place: Sweden: Abisko... | reverse complement strand
TCCTGACCGACGCGCAACGCGCGCGCATCCACCAGGCCGCGCACGACGTCTGTGCCGAGGCCAACTACACCAGCGCTGGCACGGTGGAGTTTTTGCTCAGCGGCAGCGGCGCCATCTCTTTCCTGGAGGTGAACACCCGCCTGCAGGTGGAGCACCCGGTGACCGAGCAGACCACCGGCATCGATCTGGTGGTGGAGCAGTTGCGCATTGCCGATGGCCTGGCGCTGTCTGTCACCGAAACGCCCGCACCGCAGGGCCACGCCATCGAGTTCCGCATCAACGCCGAAGACGTGAGCCGGGGCTTTTTGCCCACGCCCGGCCCGGTCACAGGTTTTGCCGCGCCGAGCGGCCCCGGCGTGCGGGTGGACAGCGGCGTGTCTGCAGGCTCCAACGTGCCGGGCAGCTTTGACTCGCTGATGGGCAAGCTCATCGTCACCGGTGCCACCCGCGAGCAGGCCTTTGCCCGCGCGCGCCGCGCGCTGCGTGAGTTTCAGATTGACGGTGTGGCCTCGGTGCTGCCGTTTCACCGGGCTGTGATCAACCATGCCGACTTTATTGGTGGTGACGGCTTCAAGGTCCACACCCGCTGGATCGAGACCGACTTTGCCCCCGACCTGGCGGCCGCCATGCGCCTGGAGCCGCAGCCCGATGCCAGCCTGTTGCGCACCGCCATCGAAATCGATGGCCGCCGCGTGACGATTGGCTTGCCCCCGGAGCTGCTGCGCGGTCTGCAGGCGCTGCCGGGTGGCGCAGGCCAGGCCAGCAGCGCCGCTGCACCGGTGCCGGACGCGTCAGTGGTGGCGTCCCCGATTGCCGGTACCTTGCACGCCTGGAAGGTGGCCGATGGCGATCTGGTGCAAGAAGGCACGGTGATCGCGGTGATGGAGGCGATGAAGATGGAGATGCAGGTGCTGGCGCACACCAGCGGGCGCATTCGCCAGCAGGCCGCTGCGGGCAGCTACCACGCCGCAGGCGCTTGCTTAGGCAGGATCGATAGCGCGCAGGCCTGAGCCGCCTGCGTCAGCATCGCTAGGAGACCATAGCCGCCGCATTGGCCCGCGCCGTGTGCAGTTTTTTGTAGCTGTCGATCAGGCGGTGGTGCCGCTCCAGCCCTTCGAGCTTCATGCTGGTGGGCGTCAGGCCGAAGAAACGCACGCTGCCGTCCACGGACCCCAACACCGCGTCCATGCGCTGGTTGCCAAACATGCGGCGGAAATTGACGAGGTAGTCGTCCAGTTCCAGCTCATCGTCAAGTTGCACTTCCAGCACCACGTTCAAGGCTTGGTAAAACAGGCCCCGCTCGCGTGAGTTGTCGTTGTACTGCAGGAAGGCGCCCACCAGCTCATGGGCGTCCTCCAGTTGCTGCAAAGCGAGTTGAATCAGCAGCTTGAGCTCCAGAACAGTCAGCTGCCCCCAGACCGTGTTCTCGTCAAACTCAATGCCGATCAGCGTGGCGATGTCAGAGTAGTCGTCCAGCTCGCTGTTGTCCAGCCGCTCCAGCAGCGCTTGCAGGCTCGCGTCGTCCAGCTGGTGCAGGTTCAGGATGTCTTCGCGGAACAACAGCGCCTTGTTGGTGTTGTCCCAGATCAGATCTTCGACCGGGTACACCTCCGAATAACCTGGCACCAGAATGCGGCAGGCCACGGCGCCCAGCTGGTCATTGACCGCGGTGTAAACCTCTTTGCCCATGGCTTCCAGAATGCCGAACAAGGTCGCGGCTTCCTCGGCATTGGCGTTCTCGCCCTGGCCAGAAAAATCCCACGCGACAAAATCGAAATCGGATTTGGCGCTGAAAAAGCGCCACGACACCACACCGCTGGAGTCAATGAAATGCTCCACAAAGTTGTTGGGCTCGGTCACCGCGTTGCTGGTGAAGGTGGGTTGCGGCAAATCGTTTAGGCCTTCAAAACTGCGGCCCTGCAGCAACTCGGTCAGGCTGCGCTCCAGCGCCACCTCCAGGCTCGGGTGCGCGCCAAACGAGGCGAACACACCGCCGGTGCGCGGGTTCATCAAGGTGACGCACATCACCGGGTACACCCCACCCAGCGACGCGTCTTTCACCAGCACCGGAAAGCCTTGCTCTTCCAGCGCCTGGATACCGGCCAGGATGCCGGGGTAGTTGGCCAGCACCTCGGGCGGCACATCCGGCAAGGTGATTTCGCCCTCCAGAATTTCGCGTTTGACCGCCCGCTCAAAAATCTCGGACAGGCATTGCACCTGCGCCTCGGCCAGCGTGTTGCCCGCACTCATGCCGTTGCTGACAAACAGGTTTTCGATCAGGTTGGACGGAAAGTACACCACCGCACCGTCCGACTGCCGCACAAAAGGCAGCGAACAAATGCCACGCTTGACATGGCCGGAGTTGGTGTCGATCAGGTGCGAGCCACGCAATTCGCCATCGGGGTTGTAGATCTGCAGGCAGTGCTCATCCAGAATGCCGGCGGGCAGCGCGTCTTTGCGGCCCGGCTTGAACCAGCGCTCGTTGGGGTAGTGCACAAACGCCGCGTTGGCGATGTCTTCGCCCCAGAACGACCCTGCGTAAAAGTGGTTGTTGTTCAGGCGCTCGATGTATTCGCCCAAGGCTGATGCCAACGCACTTTCCTTGCTTGACCCCTTGCCATTGGTGAAACACATCGGTGAATGCGCGTCGCGGATATGCAGCGACCACACATTGGGCACCAGATTGCGCCACGAAGCGATTTCAATCTTGATGCCCAGGTTGGCCAACACGCCCGACATGTTGGCGATGGTTTGTTCCAAGGGCAGGTCCTTGCCCGCAATATAGGTCTGGGTGTCAGCGGTAGGTTTCAAGGTCAGCAAGGACTGCGCGTCGGCGTCCAGGTTGTCCACCTCTTCAATCACAAACTCAGGGCCAGCTTGCACCACTTTTTTGACCGTGCAGCGGTCGATGGAACGCAAAATGCCTTGGCGATCTTTGGCAGAAATGTCTGCGGGCAACTCAACCTGAATCTTGAAAATCTGCTGGTAACGGTTTTCCGGATCAACGATGTTGTTCTGCGACAGGCGGATGTTCTCCGTGGGAATGTTGCGCGTGGCGCAGTACAACTTGACGAAATAAGCGGCGCACAAGGCCGATGACGCCAGAAAGTAATCGAACGGCCCCGGCGCCGAGCCGTCACCCTTGTAACGGATCGGCTGATCGGCGATGACCGTGAAGTCATCGAACTTGGCCTCAAGACGAAGCTTGTCGAGAAAGTTGACCTTAATTTCCATGCAGGAATTCCAAAAGAGTGCTCAAGACGATTTTTGATCCGACCCGTGAAGACTGAACGTTTCTTACGGGCCAGCAGCAGGCTGGCCGAATCCAGGGCTGAATCGTCCTGGGTTTCGTGGAGGCTGGGTGCTTTATGACACCGGGGCGGCGGTCTTTTCAGCGCGTTGTTGGCCGTGCTTGACCGCAGACCCGGGAGGTGGAATATACCCAATAGGCGCCAGCAGTCGGTGCGGCATGGGGATGGCTTCTAACGCCCTGCTTGCGCCACCGTGAAAGTCAGCTGCTGACCGACAAGAGCTCTTCAGCCTTCTGAGTCGAATCAGAAACTCTCCCACTCACTGTTGCTTTCCTTGGCAGGGCTGGCAACGTTGGTCGATGCCGAATTTTTAGCCACGGCTTTGGCCACACCTTTTTTGGCTGGCGAAAACGACCTGGGTGCGTTGTGACTGGCCGGTTTGGCCAAACGTGCAGCAGGTGCTGAGAACGTGCCCTCTTGCCCGGCACCCAGCTTGAACACCGCCACCGTATTCACCAGCTCTTGCGCTTGTGATTTGAGGCTGCTGGCTGCGGCAGCCATTTCTTCGACCAGCGCGGCATTCTGCTGGGTCACCTGGTCCATTTGCTGAATGGCTTCACCAATCTGACTCACACCCTGGCTTTGTTCGTTGCTGGCTGCGCTGATTTCGCCCATGATGTCGTTGACCCGGCGAATCGAGGCCACCACCTCGGTCATGGTGGTACCGGCCTGATCAACCAAAGCAGTGCCTTGCTCGACCCGCTCGACGCTGGTGCTGATGAGCGTTTTGATTTCTTTGGCGGCTTCGGCACTGCGCCCGGCCAAGCTGCGCACTTCTGATGCCACCACCGCAAAACCACGGCCCTGTTCACCGGCGCGGGCGGCTTCTACTGCTGCGTTCAAGGCCAGGATGTTGGTCTGGAAGGCGATGCCGTCAATGACGCTGATGATGTCGCTGATCTTGCTGCTCGAATCAACGATGCCTTTCATGGTGTCGACCACCTGGGACACGACTTCACCGCCTTTGATGGCCACGCTGCTGGCGTTTTGGGCGAGTTGGTTGGCCTGGCGGGCGTTGTCAGCGTTTTGTCTGACGGTGGAGGAGAGTTCTTCCATGCTGGCCGCGGTTTCTTCCAAAGCGCTGGCTTGTTCTTCGGTGCGTTGGCTCAGGTCGTTGTTGCCTTGGGCGATCTCGGAGCTGGCGGTGGCGACCGATTCGGAGCCCACACGCACGGTGCTGACCACTTTGACCAAAGCAGCTTGCATGTCTTTCATGGCCGCCAGCAGTTGGCCCGTCTCATCCGTGCCGGTGACAACAATGTGTGAGGACAAGTCGCCTGATGCCACGGTTTGGGCCATTTTCATGGCGCCGGTGATCGGCACCACGATGGAACGGGTGATCAACAGGGCGGCCACAATACCAAGAACAAGCGCCAGCGCACTCAAGGTCAGCACCAGGGTAAGCGCCGTTGTATAGGCTTGCTCGGCTGAGGCCGCCGCTTCTTCACTGAGCGTGCCCTCAAAGTCTGCCAACTCACCCGCTGCATCCAGCCAGGCACGTTGTGCGGGCAAGGCATCTTTCATCAAGACATTTGTCGCCTCATCGTTTTTGTTTTGCTCGCCCAGTTCAGCAACTTTGCTCATCAAAGGCGTGGCTTTGTCTTTTAACGCCTTGATCTTGGCGAAGAGTTCTTTTTCTTTGGCGGTTGTGTTGGCATTGCTGTCGAGCATTTTCTGCAGCTTGGCTTCCTCCGCATCGTACAAAGCACGTCGACTCTTCAAGGTCTCACTGGCCGCTTTGATGCCGGCATCGTCATTGAGCAACACGATGTCACGTATCGTCGCCCCGGTACGGTTAACCAAAAGGCGCATGGAATTGGCCAGTTTGGTTGCGGGGTTGTGAACCTGGGTGATTTCTGTCACGGCTTGATTGATATTGGCCATGCGGCTAAGCCCAAAGCCGGAGATGGCTGCCAGCAGCAGCAGCACCATGCCAAAACCCAAGCCAAGGCGGGGGGCGATTTTGATGTTGTTGAGAAAACCCATGACTCTCCCTTTCGTAAATTGTTGGCTGAACGTTCAATGCACAAGAGAAGAAACCAGACCCAGGCTTGCACTGGACATGCGCTTGTCGATGTCGATCAACATCAGCATGCGGTTTTTGAGCGTGCCGATGGCCAGCAGGTCATCACTGACAACCGTGGAAGAGAGATCAGACGCCGAAGGCCGTTATTCAGGTGTCAGGGTGACGAGGTCTGAGACACCAACCAACGTGTCACAGCACAGCACACGGTATGCAACCAGTTTGATGGCAAATTTGATGCCAGTCAAGCGGTCAAGCTCTGTGCCTGCTCGGTTAGCGCACCAAGCCCGCGCTGCGGCAAACTCAGCCGAGCCAGCTTACCAGTGCCATCACCAGGGAGATGCTCAGCAAGCCCAGCAGGGTGGACATCGCCAGACTGGATGTCACCAGTTCTTGGGCCACCTCGTAGCGCTGGGCATACAGCAGCACGTTGGCGCCCATGGGCAGTGCCGCCGTGACGATCATCACGTTGAGCGTCGGGCCAGCCATGCCCAAGCTCAGCCCCATGGCGGCCACCATCAAAGGCAAACCCAGATTTTTCAGCACGCAAATGCCCAACGCATCCTTCAGATTGGCACCCATGCGCACCTGCGTCAGCATGGCGCCCACCAGCACCAGCGCCACCGGCCCAAAAGCGCTGCCCAGCAGCTGCAAGGGACGGTCAATGACCGCAGGCAAGACCAGTCCGGTTTGCGCAAAAAGCAGGCCCAACAGGATCGGGATCGGCACCGGATGGAGCAGGCTATTTTTCAGGGCACGCAGTACCGCCCAGGCCATGTGTCGCTGGCCGGGTTGGCCAGCCGCGCGCTCCTGACGTGCGCTGACCAGTTCCAGCACCACCGTGGTGATAGTCATCATCACCATCATGTGCACCGACACCAGGGTCAGCAGCAGAACCATGCCGGTGTGCCCAAATGCCAGGCTGATGAGTGGGATGCCGATCATCACAGTATTGCTAAAGGTGCTGGACAGCGCCAGCACCGCCGCCCGGTGGTTACGCCCCTTGCCGACAAACACGCCAAAGAACATCAGCAACACCGCCGCAAAATACATCCCCAAGGGTTTGAAATCGAGCTGCTCCACATGCACCGCACTCATGGTGCGAAACAACAAGGCTGGCGTGAGCACCGAAAACACCAAATTTGAGAGGTCTTTATTGGCCTCAGCCCTTATAAAACCTGCTTTAACAGCTGCAAAACCGATAGCAATCAAAAAAACCACGGGCAACAAGGCCGACACAACAGGACTATTCACAAGCGTTCAAGGGTAAGGGTTCAAAAGCAGCTGACCAACCAAGGGCCAGCAAGAATGAAGCCAGCAGGCAGCAACCTGGATCTGGCTAGCGATGGTGGCATCGGTCAAGCGCGACTGCGGCTTGACCACAAAAGTCACGAGCGGGCGAACCACTCGCAAACGACGCAACATCGCACCGTAGCGCACGCATCACACCGCACACGGCAGCGGATCATGCCTCACCTTTGACGTGGGCGGCAGCACTGGCACAGTCAGCGCAGACACCGCGCACCGCCAGGTCCAGACTCAGGCCCTCGTAGCCCAGCGCCTTGAGCGCCTGCAAGGCGTTTTGGGCGGCAGCCTCCAGGTCCAGCGCATTGCCTTGCAGAGCACCTGTCAAGGGGCTGTCGCGGTGGCAGGTCTGGCACTCAAAATGGGGCATCGCCTTGACACTCTCTGGCATGGCCTGGTAGCGGCGCACCCGGTTGGCATCCACCCGGCACAGCAGCAGGCCCACCTGTGTCAGGCGGTCGATCAGGCGGTACAAAGTGACACGATCCAGCGTGACACCGTCATCGGGCCCAGCCCCCTGCAGCGCGGATAACAACTGCGCATGGGTGTAGCTGGTGTCGGCATGTGCCAGAAACCAGCCCAGCACCAGCCGCGCCGCCACCGTGCGGCGCAGGCCATGCGCCATCAGCAGCGTATCAATAGGCGCTGCTTGCGCAGAAGAAAGCGTCATGATGGAATGCCCCTGTTCAAATTATTGCCACTAAGTTGCAATAATTAGCTATCGCAACTGATTTGCGCTAAACTATATCGCAATCTGGTTGCACTAACGCACCGCAAGCCTATTCCCATGCCGCAAAACCATCTGCCACACGCTACCCTGCCCCAAGTCCACAGCGGGCATGCACACCCGCCATCGCCGCCGCTGCCCAACACGCTTGGGCGCAGCCAGCTCGTCAACAGTGTGCTGGGCTGGCCTGCCTGGCAACGGCTGCTGGCGGTGCTGCCCGTGCTGTGCCTGTTATGGCTGGCGGTGGCCTGGGCCAGTCGCGAGGTTTAGCCATGGTCACCGTCGATAACCTCACAGTCAGTTACCGCCAGCACCCGGCGCTGCACCACATCCATGGCAGCTTTGAAGCGGGTTCGCTGACGGCGGTGATCGGGCCCAACGGCTCGGGCAAAAGCACCCTGCTCAAAAGCATCATGGGCCTGCTGCGCCCCTCGGGCGGGCGGGTGAGCGTGAAAGCGGCGCGGGCCCGGGTGGCTTACCTGCCGCAGCTGACCGAGATTGACCGCACCTTTCCGATGTCGGTGCGCGATTGCGTGATGCTGGGCTGCTGGAGTGCAGCCGGTGCCTGGGGGCGTGTCACCCCTGCCCTGCTGCAACGGGTGAACAGTGCGATCACCGAGGTCGGGCTGGCTGGTTTTGAGCAACGGGTGGTGGGCTCACTCTCCAGCGGGCAATTGCAACGGGTGCTGTTTGCCAGGCTGATGGTGCAGGACGCTGATCTGATTTTGCTCGACGAGCCCTTCAACGCCATGGACTCGCGCACCACCGAGGCGCTGCTGGTGCTGATCCACCGCTGGCACAACGAGGGCCGCACGGTGATTGCAGTACTGCACGACGATGAACAGGTGCGCGCGCACTTTGACCAGACCGTGCTGCTGGCGCGCGAGTTGGTGGCCTGGGGCCCAACCGCACAGGTGCTGACCGAGCAACACCTGCAGCGTGCCCGCGCGCTGGCAGAAGCCTGGGACGACCAGGCCGAGATTTGCCACACCGACGAGCGCCCAGCGCTGAGCGCCAACCAGCCCGGGAGGGCCGCATGATGGCGATCGGTAACCTGCTGTGGGACACATTGGCGAGCCCGTTCATCGAATTCGCCTTCATGCGCCGTGCGCTGGTGGCCACGCTGGCGCTGTCGCTGAGTGCGGCACCGCTGGGTGTGTTTTTGACGCTGCGGCGCATGAGCTTGCTGGGCGACGCGCTCAGCCATGCGGTGCTGCCCGGCGTGGCGGTGGGGTTCATGCTGTTTGGCCTGTCGCTGCCTGCCATGGCGCTGGGCGGTGTGCTGGCCGGGCTGCTGGTGGCGGGTATTGCTGGCTTGGTGAGCCGCGCCACCAACCTGAAAGAAGATGCCAGTCTGGCCGCGCTGTATTTGGTGGCATTGGCGCTGGGCGTGGCCCTGATCTCGCGCCGGGGCAGCCAGCTCGACTTGCTGCATATTTTGTTTGGCAGCGCGCTGGGGGTGGACGCCTCGGGCTTGATGCTGGTGGCTGGTGTGGCCAGTGCCAGCTTGGTGGCGCTGGCACTCGGTTATCGCGGCTTGGTGCTGGAGACTTTTGACCCGGTGTTTCTGAGTGCCAGCGGTCACCGTGGCTGGCTCTGGCAACAGGGCTTTTTGATTCTGGTGGTGCTGAACTTGGTGGCGGGGTTTCAGACCCTGGGCACGCTGATGGCCGTGGGGCTGATGATGCTGCCTGCCGTCTCGGCGCGGCTCTGGCATGACACCTTGAGCGCGCAACTGGTCAACGCCAGCGTGCAAGCCATGTTGGCCAGCCTGACGGGGCTGCTGCTGTCATACCACCTGGACTCGCCCAGCGGGCCCACCATCATTGGCTGTGCCGGGGTGCTGTACGCCCTGTCACTGCTGTTGTCGCCGGGCGGCTGGCTGCCCAAGCTGCTCAGGCGCCCACACCGGGTGGCTTGAGCCTTCTGCACTTTTTGAAAGGAAACCCGTGAAAAGATTGACCCTGAAATGGCTGGCCTGCGCCATCCTGAGCAGCCCCTTGCTGATGCCCCACAGCCAAGCGGCCGAGCCAATACCTGTGGTGGCCAGCTTCAGCATCCTGGGCGATGTGGTGCAAGCCGTGGGCGGTGATCGCATCAAAGTGCAGTCGCTGGTCGGCCCGGATGCCGACGCGCATGTGTTTGAGCCCTCCCCGGCCGATGCCAGAACCATTTTGCACGCGCAACTGTTTGTCACCAATGGGTTGGACTTTGAACACTGGGCGCAGAAGCTGGCCAAGTCGGCTGGCTACAAAGGCGCAACGCTGGTGGCCAGCCAAGGGGTGAAGCCACGCACCTTGCCCGCAGAAGATGGCCGCGGTGGCACCGAAACCGATCCGCATGCCTGGCAAGATCCGACCAATGTGATGCTCTATGTGAAGAACATCGCCAAATCGCTGGCCCGCCTTGACCCGCAAGGGAGCGAGACTTACCAGAAAAACGCCGAGGCTTACCTCAAAGAACTGGATGCGTTGGACACATGGGCCAAAGAGCAGTTTGCCAGTTTGACGCCCCACCAGCGCCAGGTGATCACCTCACATGACGCCTTTGGCTACTTTGGCGCCCATTACCAGATCCGCGTTTTGGCGCCGCAAGGCGTGTCTACGGAGAGCGAACCCAGCGCCAAGGAAGTGGCTCGGCTGATTCGCCAAATCAAGAAGGACAAGATCAACGCGGTGTTCATGGAGAACATGAGCAACCCCAAGCTGATCTCCCAACTGGCCAAGGACACGGGTGTGACGCTGGGCCCCAAACTCTATGTCGACGCCCTGTCATCCGCCAATGAACCCGGCAGCACCTACCTGAAGCTGATGCACCACAACATCACGCAACTGGTGGCGCACATGAAGCTCAACTGAGCATTTGACCAGCACGCAGGTCGCTACGTACTCTATAGCTACCAGCCCTTTATACAAAAGGGCTAGAGGCCAAAAACAATCACAAATTCAACACCCGGGCGTCAAGCCGTTTCAGTTTCGACCTCGGGCGAAACAACAGCCGAAGTGGCTGGCTGGGCCGGTCTTTCCCACGCCAGCTTGGCCAGCGGGTCTTTGCCCTGCCAGCTGCCCTCTGAACCCAGCAAGCGAAAGCGGGCAAAGAAATACTCCACCAGCCATTTTTCAGAGTACGCAGCCTGAATGGCTTTGCCATGGTAGGTGTTGCCGCGGGCAAAGGCCGCCATCGACTGGCCGTCGGGCCAGATCGAAAAAGTCATCTGGTAGAACAGCGGCGTCTCCCCCATGCCGATTTTGAACACCACGTTCGGGTCCGCCCCCACCATTTGCGAGATGTTGGGCGCGCGGCTCCAGAAGCGGGTGGCCGCACCAAGCTTGACCTGCGCCCGGGTCAGCGCCACGATCGGGCCATCAGGGGTGGCGTTGGAGTCGTAGTCGTCGGCGGTGAAAGGCACTTTGCCGCCCCACAGACCTTTGCCCGAGATCGGGTTGAGGTAGACCGTCCAGTGTTCATCCGCCTTGGCACGCCACTGCTTGAAAAGAGGCTCGTTGCTGAGGTGGCGTCGCGCGGTGGCCTCGTCGGGCCAGACGGTGAAGATGCCCCAGACCGCGGTGTTGGGCTTGGGCGTGAAGCCTTCACCGGTGCCTGAGCCCAGCAGCTTGTAAAACTTCAGGTCAGGCATGCTGTTGAGCGGTGCACGCGCCCAGGCCATCTGACCGATGACCCATAGCCGGTCCAGTGCGGATTCAAAGTGAAAAATGCTCAGGCAAACGGTGGTCATGACAGGCTCCCGGTGGCAGATGCACCACCCGCTTGACAAGGGCTGTTGGGGTGGCAAAAAGCAGGCTGGCAGAGTGTGGCTGCGCGGCCGTCCAGCGCTTTGATTCTAGGTCTGCGGGGTATTGATACAGATCAAGCTGCCCGAGCCCGCGCCGCTGTTGGCGACGCCATCGCGCTCACTCAAACATCGCTTCCAGCCCAAGGGTCAACTCTGGCAACGGCGGCATCACACAGCGATCGTCCCGGTGGCCCGATTCGCTAGGCCCAAATGCCCAGTTGGGCCGCAGGTGCAGACGCTTGGCAACGGCCGCGGGGTAGCTGTCCAACTGCGCCTGCTGGTCGAGTTGCAGCAGCTCGGCGCTGGCGCGCCAAGCCCCCAGATGCACCCAGGCTGCCGACTCTGAAAAATTGGGGGCAGCCAGCGGCTGGGCCACATGGCGCAGGGCATCCACCAGCGCCAGCGGAAAGTGCCAGGCCTGCGCCAGCTCGGCCGACACATCACCATAGTGAAAGCCAAAGGCATCGAGCTCCAGCTGGGCTCGTCCAACGTCCAGCACACTCATCTGCTGGTTGAGCGGGACCAGCGCCGCTGGCATCACCCCGTGCATGTGCAGCTGGCCAATGCCATGCAAAACACCCAGCGTGAACACCTCATCGGCATCCACATC
>Ga0302213_1001336_pt1 | contig 11773 bp, 11 predicted proteins | sample II_Fen_N1_2_FD_194583 | JGI IMG/M metagenome (GOLD analysis project Ga0302213, IMG submission 194583) | Peat permafrost microbial communities from Stordalen Mire near Abisko, Sweden - II_Fen_N1_1 | ecosystem: Environmental > Terrestrial > Soil > Wetlands > Permafrost | place: Sweden: Abisko... | reverse complement strand
AAGACGCTGTCCTTTTCCAAAATCCAAGAAAATCATGAAGCATCACTCAAGTTATTCATCTATGAGTACAACATCACTGCGCGCCATAAATACTTTACTGGATGACAGTCAAGATTAAACCACTACCGTATTTTTAAACTCTCGTCAGACCTCGCTGCTGATGGCCCGCAGCATGATCGAGAAAAAACTCCCAAACCAATGCCCATGAACTTCACCCGCCTCTTCGCCCTCATCGGAACCCTTCAGGGTTTTGTCCTGTGGTGGCTCTGGAATGCCGATAAATTCCACCAGTGGCCTGCCAGCGAGCCGATGGCGTTCGTCGCCCTGCTGTATGCGGCGGTTGCGGCGCCGCTGGCCGTGTACTGGACGCAGGGCGTCGAGGGGCTTTGCGGGCGGCGCAGGGGCGTCGCCGTGGCGGTTTATGCGCTGGGTTACGCGGCGGCGCTGGGCACTTATTCGGCCTGGGCGGCGGACCCGGCGCCTGACGACATCGGCCTGCATCCTCCCCATGTGTTGGCGGCCATCGTTCTGGGCTTTGTCAGCCTGAGCCTGTTGTGCGGTTTTGATTTTCCTGCGCGGCGCTGGCGCTATACGCGCCTGTTTCAGTACACCTGGCGCAACGGCATTTTGAGCGCCACGGCCGCCGCCATGACGGGCGCGGTCTGGACGGTGCTTTACGCCGGGGCCGCTTTGATGGGCCTGATTCAGGTGAAGTGGGTGATGGAGCTGATTGAAGAGCCGGTTTTTGGCTTTCCGGTCACGGGCTTGGTGGTGGCGGGGGCGTTTGCGCTGGGCCTGGCGCGCACCGCCATGACGGAGGCGATTCGCCGCTTCTGGCTGTCAATGTCGTCTTGGCTGCTGCTGCTGATTTTGTTTTTTGGCGTGATGTGGGTGCTGTGGGTGCCGTTTACCGGGCTGGAGGCCTTGTTCAGCACCAAACATGCGGCCTTCATGATGCTGTGGTTCAGCGCGCTGGCGGTGAAGTTTGCCAACTGCGCTTATCAGGATGGCGAAATTGTCTGGCCCTATCCGCGCTGGCTGAGTCTGGCCATGCAGGCGGCTTGGCTGAGTCTGCTGCCGGTGGTCGCCATCGCCTGGTGGGCGCTGGATCTGCGGGTGGCTCAGTACGGCTGGTCCGAAGACCGGCTGTGGGCGGCGCTGGTGGCCACGGTGGTGCTGATTTACGCCGTCGGCTATGCCTTGTCGTGGTTGCGGCCTAGGCGCTGGATGGCCGCCATCGCCAGCACCAACATCGTCGCTGCGCTGGTGCTGTGCGGGGGGCTGCTGGCCTTTGTTTCGCCGGTGGCCAATGTCCAGCGGCTGGCCGTGTCCGCACACATCAGCCGCGTGGCGGCGGGCGGCAGCGTCGAGCCGGACTGGGACTATTTGCGCTGGAGTTCAGGCCGCTTTGGTCGGGCCGCCTTGCGGGAGCTGGCCGCAGGCGCTGGCGTACCCGCCGGGCAGCAATGGGCCAAGCTCGCCGCCGAGGCGCTGGCCAAAACCAGCCGCTACACCGACGCGCCGCAAGTCCACAGCGCCGCGCAGGTGGTCGCAAAATTTGCCGTCCATCCCGCTGGCAAAACCCTGCCAGCCACCTTTGTTCAGGACGCGCTGGGTGACAAGAGTGATTGGCAATTGAAAAAATGTCTGCGTGCTGTGGGCCAGTGCAAACTCTGGCTGGGCGACCTGAATGGGGACGGCCAAGACGACATTGTGCTTTTTGAGGATGCCGGGCCCAATACCAGGGCGTCTGGCGCGCTGTTTACACTGGCGGAAAACCACTGGCGCAGCGTGGGCATGATCCATTCTCAAGGTGGCGAGCAAGCGTTTGCCCCGGCGCTGCTGGAAAGCGCCCAAGTTGCTCCAGCAGAATGGCGCGATTTGATGATCGGCGGAAAGCGTTTTCGCGCCAATATCTATCAGTGAGCAAGCCGATTTTTGAAGTTTTTAAATGCCATTCATCACCGTATCGAGAAACCGGCTCTGGCTGCTGGCCAGCTTCATCACCGTCATTGCGCTGGGCTTGACCTCGCGCAAATACCCGTTTTTGTTTCCTGCCGTGTTCGGCAAATACCCCGGCGATGCGCTGTGGGCGCTGATGGTGTTTTTGGGCTGTGCATTTTTCAAGCCGCGTGCTTCAACGTGGGGGCTAGCCGCTGTTGCCTTGGCCATCGCGTGTCTGGATGAGTTTTCGCAGCTGTATCAGGCGCCCTGGATCAATGCGATACGCCGCACCACAATGGGCCATCTCGTCCTCGGTTCGACGTTTTCGTGGGGGGATATGGCCGCTTATGCTGTGGGAATTTTCATGGGCGCGCTCATTGACGCATGGCTGGGCGTGAAGGTGCTGCTCAAGCCGTAGGCCAGTCCAGCTTGCCAGAGGCGTCGATGTGCGTCAGGTACACGCGCAAATCAAACTCGTACTGGTGGTAGCGCGGCTCCATGTGGATGCAGAGCTGGTAAAACGCCTTGTCGTGGCCTTTTTCCTTGATGTGCGCCAGCTCATGCACGGCAATCATGCGCAAAAACGCCTCCGGCACTTCCTTGAACAGCGAGGCCACGCGGATTTCGCGCTTGGCCTTGAGCTTGTTGCCCTGTACGCGCGAGACGGCGGTGTGCGTGCCCAGCGCATGGCTGATGATTTGCAGCTTGCTGTCAAACGCCACCTTGGACAGCGGCTCCGAGTTGCGCAGGAATTCCGCTTTCAGGCCCATCACGTAGTCGTACAGCGCCTTGTCGGTGCGCACGCCATGCGCGTGGGTGTATTTGGCCAGCAGCGTTTCGCCGAGCTTGCCCTGGGTCAGCAACTGCTGCACCTGGGTTTTCAGGCTGTCGGGGTAGCCCATGAGGTATTTCATTTGGCCCGGCGCGCCACAAACTCGACCGGCACATGGGCCGAAGCGCTGCCGTCGGTTTGCATCACAAAGTGGATTTCATCGGCCGTCATGCTGCCACTGTAGCGGTGCGTGACATCACGGGTGGCATCGCCTAGGATTTCCTGCGTTTTGGTGGTGAATTCCAGCTTGCCGCCTTTGACCGAGCCCTCGACAATTCCGCGTTTGACGCCCAGAAAAGACGCTGAACCGTGGATTTGCTCGCCCTTGCCGCTGAGTGAAAAGGTTTCCGCGTAGTTCGCATTCGGCCAGTCGTAGCTGACTTGGGCGCGCCACTCGCCATTGAGGGCGGGGCGGCCTTCCACGGCCACCATCGTCACCAGCGTCTTGGCTGAATTGGCAAAAGAGCTTATGCCCCCGACGACGGCGCCAACAATGATCAAAACAGCAATCACCTTGTTGTTTTTGAGTTGCAGGTTGAGCTTGTCGAAATACGTTTTCGGTTCGTCCATGAAGGCGGGCTCCAGTCGGCTTTTAAACTTCCCGGCGCAGCGCCGGGAACAAAATCACGTCGCGGATGCTGGGGCTGTCGGTCAGCAGCATCATCAGGCGGTCAATGCCGACGCCGCAGCCGCCGGTCGGGGGCATGCCGTATTCGAGCGCGCGGATGAAGTCGTGGTCGTAGAACATCGCTTCGTCGTCGCCGCTGTCCTTGGCTTCGACTTGCGAGTTGAAGCGCGCGGCTTGCTCCTCCGCGTCATTCAACTCGCTGAAACCGTTGCCGAATTCGCGGCCCGTGATGTAAAGCTCAAAACGCTCGGTGACTTCCGGGCGCTCGTCGTTGGCGCGTGCCAGCGGCGAGATTTCCGTCGGGTGCTCCATGATGAAGGTCGGCTGCCAGAGCTTTTCTTCGACCAGCTCTTCAAAGTACAGCACTTGCAGGCTGGCCAGCGAGCGCGTCGAGAGGCGGTCCTTGGCTTCGCTCAGGCCGAGCTTTTGCAGGGCGTTGAGCAGCCAGGCGGCGTTATCGACGTTGTCGCCCGCTTCGGTGTGCTTGAGGATGGCTTCGCGGATGGTCAGGCGCGCAAAAGGCTTTTCGAGATCAACCACTTCGTCTTTGCCGCCATAGCTCAGTTGCAGCGAGCCGCTGACTTTCTGCGCAATGTCGCGGATCAGGTCTTCGGTGAACGTCATCAAGTCGGTGTAATTCCACCACGCCGCGTAGAACTCCATCATGGTGAATTCTGGGTTGTGGCGCACGCTGATGCCTTCGTTGCGGTAGCTACGGTTGATTTCAAACACGCGCTCAAAACCGCCGACGATCAGGCGCTTCAGGTACAGCTCGGGGGCAATGCGCAGGAACATTTCCTGATCCAGCGCGTTGTGGTGCGTCTTGAACGGCTTGGCGTTGGCGCCGCCCGGAATCGGGTGCAGCATCGGCGTCTCGACTTCCAGAAAGTCGTTGGCGACCATGAACTCGCGAATGCCGCTGACGGCCTTGCTGCGCGCCATGAAACGCTTGCGCGCCGACTCGTCCATGATCAGATCGACGTAACGCTGGCGGTATTTGACTTCCTGGTCGGCCATGCCGTGGAACTTGTCGGGCAGCGGGCGCAGGCTTTTCGTCACCAAGCGGATGCTGTCGGCGTGGATCGACAACTCGCCGGTCTTGGTGCGAAACAGCAGGCCGGTCGCCGCAATGATGTCGCCCAGATCCCAGTGCTTGAACGCGGCGTGGACGTCTTCGCCGACGCCGTCGTTCTTGATGTAGAGCTGAATGCGCCCGCTCGACGGGCCGAAGGACGAATCCTGCACCGTGGCAAAGCTGGCCTTGCCCATCACGCGCTTGAGCATCATGCGCCCGGCGACGCTGACCTTGACGGCCAGCGCTTCGAGTTCTTCGTTGGTCTTGTCGGCGTACTCGGCGAACAGGGCTGCGGCGCGGTGCTCGGGCTTGATGTCGTTCGGGAAGGCCACGCCTTTGCCGTCGGCTTGGTTTTGGCGCAGGGCTTTGAGCTTTTCACGGCGCTCGACCATGAGCTGGTTTTCTTCTTGGGGGGCGTGGGCCGTGGGCTCGGCTGCGTGGGAATTCGTAGGGGTGGACATAAGGGTCGTATTTTGCAAAAGAGTATCCCGAAGCATTCGGGAAGAAGGTCAGGCGGCGCGGCGGCAACTCGGGCGCCGGGCCACGCAACAAGCGCCAAAAAGCGCGGAATTGCTGATTTTAAGTTTTTACGGCGCAGTTTCGCGTTTGGGCATACACAAAGCGTGATTTGCCGCCAGTGCTGGCGGCGCCGCCCCATGTCAAAGCGAAATGCCGGTGCGCTCCAGGATGTCGCAGACCAGCTCCAGCCGGACCAGCGGGTTGTCCAGCTCCAGCAGGCGCTGCTTGAGCGCCAGCGGCAGCGGCAGCAGCTCGCACCAGCGATTTGCCACCCAGCCGCAGTCGTCAAGCCGGTAGGGCGGCAGCAGCGGGATTTTCGGGGTGGAACCGTCGGCGGGCTTGACGCTTTGAATCAGCTTGTCCAGCGCAGTGGCGGCTTTTTGCAGGTCGGGCGGAATGCTGATGGCCATGTCGTTTTCCAGCCGGGCCACATCGGCAATCCACAGGCCGTGGCGCAGCTTTTCGTGGCGCGAGATTTTAAAGCGCTGCACGCCCGCGCAGCGGATGACCAGCAGGCCCGCTTGCGGCGCCGAATACTCGCTGATCGTGGCCAGCGTGCCGATGGCGCTGAAGGCTTCAGGCGCAAAGCCGTCGCCGCCGGGCCGACGCACTTCGGTGCCTTCGGTGAGCGAGATGATGCCGAACGGCGCGCCGGTCTTGTGGCATTTGCTGATCATGTCGAGGTAGCGAACCTCGAAAATGCGCAGCGGCAGCAAGCCGCCAGGGTAAAGCACCGTACTGAGCGGAAACAGCGGCAGGGAAGTGAGGGTGAGGATTTCGGACATCGTCGCGTGGCTTTGAATTGCAATGGGCTACATCATCCCACGGCTGGTTTTGCGGCGGTTGCGGCAGCTCGGCCAGCGTGGAAATTCAGGGGGTTGATGCTTTGAAAGCAGCGCGGGCTGTGGAGTGACTACCCATCCCATTACACACAAGTTCCCCTCCATTAAATTGTCACCCGGCAAGGAGACCAAAATGGGATGGGGTAAAGGTATGTCGTCATACACAAGTCTCTCAGCAGAGGTTTTCAAATTTCGGTAGCAGTGCTAAGTTGTTGATTCTTATAGGTTTAGCCAGAACAGAGCCTGAAAATCTCAGCTCGTAAGTTGTTGATTTAAAACAATAAAAAGTTGTGTATAACGAAATAGGGTAAAGGTGGTGGAGTTATTGCGGTTTGAATGAATTGACTTGCGCGATTTCTTGCGTAGGTCCGATTGAATGATCGGTTAGACGATTAGCCGCATCACGAAGCGTTGAGGAAAATAGTTCATTAAAATAGCCCCTCATAAAAAACCGCATACCTGGAACTATTGGCGGAGGAAATTTAATGACTTGCGCTATAGTTGAACTAAAGTCTTCACAAGCGAAAAGTGTTTTTTGAACTACGATACCAATCGCAGGAAATAATGGAGCGAGACCATTTTCATGCTTCTCTTCATCTCGCCATATTTTCATGTTTGAAAAAGGCTTCAGCGAATGCCGAATGAGAAATCCAGAATCGCTAGAAAATATTGTTTGAACTTGTGAGCCGTGGTGGATGATATTGTCGCGAAAATCTTTAAGAGTTAGAAAAAAATCGGAATTTCTTTTGTAGTAAGCTGCTAGTGGCTGCGGTAATCCGAATCTTTCGGATAGTTCATCCTGTGTTGATTCTCTACCTTGGAATAACACCATCTTTGAAAAACTATCTTTTAGAGGATTTTTTGTTACTGATAGATCGTGAAGTTGAATGCTTTTCCATAGTGCGTTAGCAATTTCTTGTAATAAATCAAAGATGCTTCGACATATCGAGAATAGATATTCAACTTCTGTAACTACCATCCGAGAAACGCCGGTTCCAATTTCTTTTTTAGTTGTGTGAAGGTGTGATATCTTGGCTAGCGAAGCAGACAGATTAAATACATCGTCTTGTAAGCCAAGAATTGGCTTCTGCAGCTCTGAAAAGCTCGCCTGCTGTGCGATAAAATCTAGGAAGTGAAAACATAAATCAGTGGGTGATTCAGGCGCTACAGAAAAATAGAACGATTCCGCTGGCCATGCTTGAATCTCAATGAGTTGATCGCCAGCAGATACCCACATCCGCCATTTGCTACCGTCATAGAACATCAGGGTGCTAATAAATCGCCCCTGTGATTTTTGAAGGTCGAGGTACGGAATTGCCGAAAATTTAGCCAGCTCTATTTCTGTCATTGATCACATCCAATGTGAATTTGGCGACTGAATGTCGTCATAGCTAATAATTTAACACAAGTTAAGAATTGAATTTCTTAAAACAAGTTTTAGCTTGGCAAGATTTATGTAAAGCTGGAATTGGCGTATGGAATATTTTTTGTCGCATGATTTGCGAAAATTGGCATGCCTGTCACTACAGCATCCACATCGAGTATTTTTTTATATTAGTGTATTTTAAGTGGATGCGGTCTTTAACTATTTTTTGATCGAGCGCAAAATGTCTCGGCTTCGGCGCAAAGTCAGGCTAGGGTGGCATTGCTTGATATTTACAGGAAACTTCTCGGAATTAATCAGCCTTGGTTGAATGAAGTGATTCAGGCTAAAACGCCAAAATACTTGCCAGTAGTTTTTAAGCGTACTGGCTGACGCTTGCCGGGATATTTTCGGCAGGCTTGCGGGTCATCGCATTGAATGGATAACCCGCATGAATGGCTGCGGTTTCAGCTCACCGCATCCGCCGGCTGCTTGAGCAGCATCGCCAGCGAGTTGGCCACGGTCTTGCGCAACTCGCGGCGGTCGCAGATGAAGTCCACCGCGCCCTTGGTTTGCAAAAACTCGGCGCGCTGGAAGCCTTCGGGCAGCGTCACGCGTACGGTCGATTCGATCACGCGGGGGCCGGCAAAGCCGATCAGCGCCTTGGGCTCGGCAATCACGATGTCGCCGAGAAAGGCAAAGCTGGCGCTGACGCCGCCCATCGTCGGGTCGGTCAGCACGCTGATGTAGGGCAGGCCTTTTTTGGCCAGGCGCGTCAGGGCGGCGTTGGTTTTGGCCATCTGCATCAGGCTTAGCAGGCCTTCCTGCATGCGGGCGCCGCCGGTCGCGGCAAAGCTGATGAAGGGCACTTTTTGCTCGATGGCCACATGCACGCCGCGTACAAAACGCTCGCCGACGACGCTGCCCATGCTGCCGCCCATGAAGTCGAATTCAAAGCAGGCCGCCACCACGGCGATGCTATGAACCGCGCCGCCCATCACCACCAGCGCGTCGGTTTCGCCGGTGTTGTCCATCGTTTCTTTCAGGCGCTCGGGGTATTTTTTGCTGTCCTTGAATTTCAGCGCATCGACGGGCAGCACTTCCTGGCCGAGTTCGTAGCGGCCTTCGGCATCGAGAAAGGCGTTGAGCCGCTCGCGGGCGCCGATGCGGTGGTGGTGGCTGCACTGCGGGCAGACGTTCTGGTTTTTTTCCAGATCGCTCTTGTAGAGCACGGCTTCGCAGCTCGGGCATTTGATCCACAGGCCTTCGGGCATGGTGCGGCGCTCGCCGGAGGGGTTGCGGGTGACTTTGGAGGGGAGGAGTTTTTCTAGCCAAGACATAGCGTCAGTCCTTGTTGGGGGGCGGGCCTGGCCGGTGGTGGCGCAGGCCGCAGGGCTTGTACTGGCAGGCGGCGCGGGCCTGCCGGGTGAAGGGAATTATGCGCTGGGTTGCGCGGCGCTGGCGTCAGTCCAGCGCGCTGCGGATTTCTTGCAGGAAGTCGCGTGCCACGCTGGCGACTTGCTCACGCGGCTGGTTTTCAATCAGCTGGATGATTTTGCTGCCGATGACCACGGCGTCGGCCACTTCGCCGATGGCTTTGGCGGTGGCCGCGTCGCGGATGCCAAAACCTACGCCGACCGGCACACTGACATGCTGGCGAATGCGCGGCAACATCGCTTCAACCGCGCCCACATCAAGCGCACCCGAGCCAGTCACGCCCTTGAGCGAGACGTAATAGACGTAGCCGCTGGCGACCTCGGCCACCTGGGCCATGCGCTCGGAGGTAGAGGTGGGCGCGAGCAGGAAAATCAAATCCATGTTGTGCGCTCGCAGCCGGGCGGCAAACTCGGCGCACTCTTCGGGCGGGTAATCGACGATCAGCACGCCGTCCACGCCCGCTTCGGACGCGTCGCGGATGAAGGCGCTTTCGGTGTTGTCGCTGCGGTGTTTGATGTCGTAGCGTTCGACCGGGTTGGCGTAGCCCATGAGGACGACGGGCGTGGTGGTGTCGCTCTGGCGGAAAACGCGCACGATTTCCAGCACTTGGAGCAGGCCAATGCCCAGCGAGAGCGCTTTTTCACCGGCTTTTTGAATCACCGGGCCGTCGGCGCTGGGGTCGGAGAAGGGCACGCCCAGCTCGATCACGTCCGCGCCGCCCGCGACCATCGCGTGCATCAGCTCGGGCGTGACATCGGCAAACGGAAAGCCCGCCGTGACGTAGGGAATCAAGGCCTTGCGGCCCTGGGTTTTCAGATTGGCGAAGGTGGCGGCAATGCGGCTCATGATGAAAGTCCTGCTGGGGTTCCTGCGTCCTGGGCGCTGCTGGCGGCGGCTGCGGCTTGGCCTTTGACTGACAGGCCACGCATCGAAGGGCGGTCGTAAAAGTCGGCGCCTGACAGGTCGGCGACGGTGCCGATGTCCTTGTCGCCCCGGCCCGAGAGGTTGACCAGAATAGTTTGATCTGGGCGCATGGTTTTGGCCAGCTTCATCGCGTAGGCGACGGCGTGGCTCGATTCCAGCGCCGGGATGATGCCTTCAATGCGGCACAGGTAGTGAAAGGCTTCCAGCGCCTCTTTGTCGGTGATGCCGACGTATTCGGCGCGGCCAATGTCTTTCAGATAGGCGTGCTCCGGGCCGACGCCGGGGTAATCGAGGCCCGCGCTGATGCTGTGCGTTTCAGTGACCTGGCCGTCGTCGTTTTGCAGCACGTAAGTGCGGTTGCCGTGCAGCACGCCGGGCAGACCGCGCTGCAGCGAGGCGGAATGCTTGCCGCTGTCCATGCCTTCGCCAGCGGCTTCCACGCCGATCAGGCGCGTGGCTTCGTGCGAAATATAGGGGTGGAAAATACCCATCGCATTGCTGCCGCCGCCAACGCAGGCAATCACCGCGTCGGGCTGCTGGCCGTGGTTCATCTCGGGCATTTGCGCGAGGCACTCGGTGCCGATGACGCTCTGGAAATCGCGCACCATCATTGGGTAAGGATGCGGCCCGGCCACGGTGCCGATGATGTAAAACGTGTTGTCCACGTTGGCGACCCAGTCGCGCATCGCTTCGTTCAGCGCGTCTTTGAGCGTTTTGCTGCCGCTTTCAACCGGCACGACGGTCGCGCCGAGCAGGTTCATGCGGTACACGTTGGGGCTTTGGCGCTTCACGTCTTCGCTGCCCATATAGACCACGCATTCCAGCCCGTAGCGGGCGCAAATCGTCGCCGTCGCCACACCGTGCTGGCCCGCGCCGGTCTCGGCAATGATGCGGGTTTTGCCCATGCGGCGCGCCAGCATCGCCTGGCCGATGGTGTTGTTGATCTTGTGCGCGCCGGTGTGGTTCAGGTCTTCGCGCTTGAGGTAAATCTGCGCACCGCCCATTTCGCGGCTCATGCGCGCGGCGTGGTAAATCGGCGAGGGGCGGCCGACGAAGTGTTTCAGCTCGTAGTGAAATTCGGCGAGGAATTCCGGGTCGTGCTGGTATTTGGCGTAAGCGGCTTTCAGCTCATTGATCGCGTGGGTCAGCGTTTCAGAAACGAAACTGCCGCCGTAAATGCCGAAGTGACCTTTAAGGTCAGGCTGGTGATAGTCAAACATGGTGGTCTTTGATTGCTTGGGGACAGCGCGGCGGGCTGCGCTCACGCCGTGGCGGTCTGTCCCGCGAGGTTTTTTAAATGTGCGCGTCAGCCGCACGAACGGCGGCGACGAATTGGCGGATTTTGTCGGCGCTCTTGATGCCTTTGGACACCTCGACGCCGGAGCTGACATCAACGGCCAGCGTTTTGCAGCGTGGCCGCACTTGCAAGATGCCATCGGTCACATTTGCAGGCGTCAACCCACCAGACAAAACGAGGTGAGCGTTGACGTTTGGAGGAAGCAGTGACCAATTGAATGTTTTTCCGCCACCGCCATACCCCTCGACGTGCGCGTCGAGCAAGATAGCCTGGGCTGCTGAGTAATCTTGGGCGTATTTTAGAAGATCAAAGTGGGCGCTGCTGGGCGCGGGTGACTCGTCCAGCGGAATGCGGGCGGCGCGCAGAAACGGGCGGCCCGGCTGCAGGCAGTCCTGCGGCGTTTCGTCGCCGTGGAATTGCAGTAGTGCGTTGGGAATCAGCGCGCAGGCGGCGGCGATTTCAGCGGCGCTGGCGTTGACAAACAGCAGTACCGGCGTGACGAAAGGCGGCAGGCGGCGGGCCAGTTCGGCGGCGCGCTCCGGGCTGACGTAGCGCGGACTGGGTGCGTACATCACAAAGCCGAGCGCATCGGCCCCGGCGGCGACGGCGGCGTCCACGTCTTCTTCGCGGGTCAGGCCGCAGATTTTGATGCGGGTGCGGTGCAGGTTGGGGCTGTGAAGGCTCTCAGGCGCGCTGGTGCCTGGGGCGGAAAGGGGGCTGGCAGTGGTCATGGCAGCCAATCATAAGCCGCCGTGCGCGTGGGCAGGCCGTAGCGATCTTCGTAGAGCGGCCCGAGAAAATACAGCCCGTCGGGCGAAAAAGTCGGCGCGGCGACTTGGCGGCTGCGCGCAGCCAGCACCTCGGCCAGCCAGCCGGGCGGATGCTGGCTCTGGCCAACGGCCAGCAGGCAGC
>Ga0302213_1001321_pt1 | contig 11882 bp, 10 predicted proteins | sample II_Fen_N1_2_FD_194583 | JGI IMG/M metagenome (GOLD analysis project Ga0302213, IMG submission 194583) | Peat permafrost microbial communities from Stordalen Mire near Abisko, Sweden - II_Fen_N1_1 | ecosystem: Environmental > Terrestrial > Soil > Wetlands > Permafrost | place: Sweden: Abisko... | reverse complement strand
TGATTTATTAAATAGAGAATATCACTTTATGAATAATGGTGCTAATGATAATGGTGCTAACAAAACTCATTTGAATTTATATTTAAAGAATTCTTTTTATTCAAAATCTCCATTGTTTTTAAGAGTTTTCATTTATTTTATTTACAGATATATTTTTAGATTAGGTTTTCTTGATGGAAAAGAAGGCTTGATCTATCATTTTCTTCAGGGCTTTTGGTATCGTTTTTTGGTGGATGCTAAAATATACGAGTTAAAGAAACAATTTGGAGGTGATAGTGAGAAGATAGTAGAATATGTAAAGGAGAAATATAAGATATAAGAAATATTATTAGAAACCCTTCCCCCGATAAATCGGGTACTTCACTTAAAAAAGGGAAGATCTGCGCAATGGTTGAAGTTTTCAGCAATTGCCGAGTTTTTTATAAGAGATATTCAACTACACAAAGGCTAATTTAAATGTATAAATCTATGTGTTTCGTGGATGAGGGTGTCCACGAAATATTTTTTTTGAACGCAAATTTAGTTACGCTGACCGTTGGTTTGCAAAAACCGCAAATTTCACAATCCAGATAGTTATCTGGATGCAAATATTATTTTACAAATATAGCTATATCAGCAATTTATACTTTGTGTTGATTTGCGGTTTTTGCGTAATTTGCGTTCTTTTTTCTTTTTAGATACCCTCGAGCGTAGCGTAAAGGTTTCTTGGTTTATTTTCTTATATTTCACACAATATTTAAAATAGAAACCTATATTCTTAATTGTATAACAACTAAAAATTGAATATCATTGAAAATATCAATAATAACCATAGTCTATAATAATCAACAACATATAGCCGGTTGTATAGAGTCAGTATTAAATCAAACTTATCCTGATATTGAGCATATTGTCATTGATGGAGCTTCTACAGATGGTACACAGTCAGCAATTTTGCCTTACGTGGCCAAACTGGGATTTTATGTATCGGAGAATGATACGGGGCTATATAATGCATTAAATAAAGGTATTCGCATGGCAACCGGAGATGTAATAGGTATTTTACATTCCGACGATTATTATTATGATAATGATACACTGGAAAAAATAGTACATACATTTCAGACTACTGATTCTGATATTGTGTATGCAAATGGGCAATATATTACCCCCAAACCCCCTAAAGGGGAGTTAAATACAGAAAAAGTTAAACGAATTTACCGGGCAAAGCCGTATAAAAGCCGATACCTTAATTTTGGTTGGATTCCGTTGCATACCACTATTTATGTGCGTAAGGAAATATTTGACAAATATGGGTTGTATGATGAGAGCTACAGCATTGCTTCGGATTATGATATTTCGTTGCGCTGGTTTCTGAACGATAACATCAAAAAAGTATTCCTGAACGAATGGGTAGTGAAAATGAGGCTAGGAGGGAAGAGCACTACTGCCAGCCTTCAAAAACGAAAATCAACTGAAGATCTACAGGTTATTAAAGGGCACAAGCTCTTAGGCTATTTTACGCTGGCATTTAAAATTGGACGAAAAATACCTCAGTATTTGTTGCCACGAATAATAAAATATAACTAAACAAAACTTTTAAAACGTTACAAAACTTTTAAACGTCGAAGACTTTAAAACGTTTAAAGATAGAAGTAACTTGCTTACTTTAAAACGTTTAAAGATAAAAATAACGCAACAACTTAAAAGTAACGCAACTAACACGCTTACTTTTAAATATTTATTATCACACTTACTTTTAAACGTTTTAGTGTCTCGGAATACTCGACTACTAAAAGTTTACGCAACACTCAACAACTAAAAGCTTACGCAATAACTAAAAGTTTAATCAAACAATACTTTAAATAGTAATTATTTATGGGAAGTACGACTTTACAGCCTGGTCAGTATTATCATATTTACAACAGGGGTAATAACGGTGAAGTGTTATTTAAATCGCCGGCAAATTATCGTTTATTTTTGGAGCATTATGCAAAGTATATTACTCCGGTGGTTGATACACTTGCATTCTGCTTAATGTCTAATCATTTCCATTTGGTAATAAGAACTAAGGAGGAAAAAGATATTCAGACTTTTTCGGAATTGAAAATGTTTGAAAGTAATCGTTCAAAGATAATCACAGATAAAAAACCGAACTTTTCGCGCCAATTTTCGCATCTGTTTATCAGTTATTCTAAAACAATAAACAAAGCTTATAATAGAACAGGCAGCTTGTTTGAGCACCCTTTTGAACGTCGACTTATTGAAGATGAACAGTATTTAAAGAACTGTATAATATATGTGCATGCCAATCCGGTAAAAGCTGGCTTTGCGGATAAAATTGGTGATTATGCATGGAGTTCGTATAATGCTTTATTATCGGAGAAACCAACACACTTGAATCGTGAATTTGTAATTCAACTGTTTGGCGATAAAGAGAATTTTAAATATTTACATGCTAACTTTTAAACGTCGAAGACTTTAAAACGTTTAAAAAATAAAAGTAATGTAATAACTTTAAAACGTTTTAAAATAAAAGTAACGCAACTAATATACTTGTTTTAAAACGTTTAATAACCACTTACTTTTAAACGTTTTAGTGTCTCGGAATACTCGACGACTAAAAGTTTACGCAACAACTAAAAGTTTACACAACTAATAACTATCAACTAATAACTATCAACTGTCAACTAAAATAAAATGTCTCCTGAAGATAAATTAATTCTATCCTGCGTAAAAATAAAGCCAAGCCCGGCTGAACTTGACCAATTAAACCTGTTGATACCATTGGTTGAGGACTGGGATTATTTGGTCAACACTATAATTGGGAGGGGAATTGCTCCATTGTTATATGTAAAACTGTCATTGCTGGCTAACAGCCATCTTATTCCCAAATCCATAACTGCTAAACTACAGCAAAGCTATTATATCACGTTGAGCAGAAGCACTATTCTGTATGAGCATTTCAGATTAATTGCCGGACAGTTTACATCAAAGGGTATAGAGCTTATCACCCTTAAAGGAATATATCTGTCCGAAAGTTTATACAAGGATATTGGTTTGCGCCAGATGAGTGATATTGATTTGTTGGTAAAACCTGAAGATGGTGAAAAGGCATTGGCGGCGCTTGCCGGGATGGGTTATAAATCAACTGGTGTGGATGAGTCCGACTCCGATGTGAAATATGGAGAGGTAGTGCATTATACGCCGTTGGTGTTGAATGGTGTTGCTATAGAGGTGCATATAAAATTACATCAGGATAATGAAAGATACCGTGTACATGTAGACGAGTTGTGGAAAAATGCGACACAGGTTTTAGTAAACAATATACAAGTTTCTACTCTCAATACATATGATTTACTGATTCATACCTGTATACATTTGGATAAGCATTTTCAACAAGGTCATGTTCAGTTTACCTGTTTTAGCGATGTAACCAATTTGTTGGAGAAAAATGTCGAAGCATTAGATTGGACAATACTTGTAAATACCTGTAAACAATATAATTGTGAGATAGAGGTATTTAAATATATTGTATTGGTAAATAAATACATGCAAGCAACTGTTCCAACAGAAATAATAAAGAAATATTCTTACAGTCTAACTGTTAATGAAGAAGAGTTGTTTTTTAAATATCTAAGTGGTTTTATTGGCTTTACTACAGGCATGCACCGTCACTTTGGAAATTTTCAACACATTACTTCCTTTTCAGATAAAATAAAGTATTTCTGGAAAATCATTTTTCCTTCTAAAAAGTTTATGATGACTAAGTTTCAGGTCAAGAGTTCAGGACTTGTTTATTTATATTATCCTTATAGATATTACTTAGGGATAAAGGGGGTATATATTCTTATAAGAAAGAAATTAAAATAAGGCTAATTTTTCAAAAACTATTGCATAATCGTTAATCATTGTGCATCTTTGCTATACATTATTAAACGAAAAAAGCCTTTATTCTCAACCTGAATAATTTGACGTTAAATTAACTTAAATTTTTGCTGGTTGAAATACAATATTTTGTTTTCTATTTTGTGAATGGTAAAATGCTCCAAAGTATTAACACTAAATGCATTAACTTAATTGAAGCTGATTCTAATATTGTCTTTAAAATATTTTTGAATATTAAACTCAATAATATTAGAGTTTATATCGAATCAAATTTTATTAAAATAAGAATCAAATAAATAAATAAGAGCAACCACTAAGACACTAAGGACACAATCCCGATAGTTATCGGGGCACGAAGTTTTTTATAAATATAGGTCACTAAGGAGGGAGTCTAAAAAGAAATAAGAACGCAAATTACGCAAAAAACGCAAATCGACGCGAAATATAAATTATTGATATAGTCGTGTTTATGAAAATAGTATTTATGAAAATTTGTGCTATTTGTGTAATTTGCGTTCAAAAAAACACACTTATTGGACATCCTCTATTCTAAATCAATGATTTTCAGAATGGTCGAAGAATAAAACATGAATGTTTTATTCTTCGTGTTCTTTATGTTTTTAGCAACAGAAAATATCAGAAGTTTTAAACTTTGTGTAGCTCTGTGTTCTTAGTGACTTAGTGGTAAGTCTTTTGTTTTCAATTCTATAATAAATTAATCTGAATAAAGTCAATTGGCTTTATATAATGTTGGTGGTAGTAATTCTACTGCCTCTGTCTATTGAAGCTTCAATTGCCTGAAGAACGATTCATAGAGTATTTTTGTTATTATTCCTGACTGCTTATACGTTTGTTTTAACCCGATTCATAATAATGCTAACCAAAAGAGAAAGAAGACTCTCGCAAGTAATGATAGTAGCGCAGGTTGTTTACACTGTGTTACTTTTTCTGATTATTGACGAGTTCTTCACCAAACACGTATTTAATCTTACCGAAAAGATAATACTCCTCAGCCAAATTATTGCTTTTTGGAGTTTTGCTTTTTATAAGTTTCGACTAGGTGTTATTTTTAGATCAAATCCATTTGCAAGCATGTTAAGGGGTTATTTGGTAACCGTTTTTTTTGGGTGTATATTAATTCTCTCCGAATTTAAATTACTCCCAGTACTGCGGCATATCCCTAATAGCTTCAAATTCCTGATACTGTTTGCCAGCATTGATTTAGCCTCGCTTGTTATTTTTAAAGTTGTATTTTACTATTTCATGAAGTTCCTTCGTCGTGAGGGGTACAACAGCAGGCATATCATTATTGTTGCCGATTCGGTGGCCATTCCTTTTGTTGATTCTTTTATTAAAGCAAAGGATTGGGGATACCGTATTAAAGCAATTATAACTCCGGATAATAACTTGAGCGGAAAATATGATGATCTGCATATAATTGAAACCCAAGATGAGTTAACGAAGTATATCACCCAACACATTGTTGATGATATTTTCTATTGTATCCCTTTAGCTGATCATCGTTATAACCCGGAGCAACTTATAGCAGACTCGGAAGAAATTGGAGTAAGCTTACATATTATGCAACACGATTACGTGCATAACACAAAAAACAAAAAGGCAGAAACAGGATTTGAGAATAGTTTTATAACCTATCAAACCGTACCACCGAAATACATTGAATTGAAAGTTAAAGAATTTTTCGATTTGATTTTTAGCGTTTTATCATTGATACTTGTTTCGCCGGTGTTGCTTTTAATTAGCGTTTGTATCAAATTAGAAGATGGTGGTCCTGTCCTTTTTAAACAAGAACGTATAGGATTGAATGGGCGAAGATTTACATGTTATAAATTCAGATCGATGGTTATTGATGCTGATAGCTTATTACATGAGCTGCAGGATTTAAATGAGTCTGATGGTCCGACTTTTAAAATCGAAAATGATCCGAGAATTACCAAAATAGGTCGTCTGATACGTAAAACATCGCTGGATGAATTGCCTCAATTCTATAATGTGATAAAAGGTGAGATGTCGGTTGTGGGACCACGTCCACCACTATTGAGTGAGGTGCAACAATACGAACGTTCTCAACTCCGCCGGTTAAGTATGAAACCCGGCATTACTTGTAAATGGCAGGTATGGGGTAGAAATAAAGTATCGTTTGCAGAGTGGATGAAAATGGATTTAGAGTATATTGATAAATGGTCGATTTGGTTAGATATGAAAATTATGATAGCCACAATAGGGGTAATACTTAGAGCAAATGGTCAGTAAAATATAAGAGATTCATTAATTTCGACATTACATTGTTCCTCAGTTACATAGCTCCATATAGAAATATAGTCACACATAAATAATCTCTGAATACATAGAACTGATAAGATAGTTTGCAGCTATATCTTAACTCATAACCTCCTCCGTAAACCTATGTATCTAGATATTTGTAAGCTTTTTTCCTCAACCACATAGTTCTTAGAAACATAGAATCACATAAGTTATATCGTATACATAGAACAAATAGTATTTCAGATCTATGTTTTCTATGCATACTTTCTTAAAAAAACTATGTGGTACTATGTGAGAAACTATATAAACCTATGTGTCCAAAATACTTAAATCTCCATCGAATACATAGAACAAATACTCTGTTTTTCCAAGCCTCAATTACCTGAACTTTAATAAGTCAAAAAAGAACTGAGTAATACCACCAACCAAATTTGAAATATGCAAAATGTTGATATTCAAATTATTTTCGGCAAGGATAATGATTAGTAATACAAACATTCCCCATTTATACATATCCATCATTAGCTTTGGGTTAATATCCTTTAGATAAGTCAGATATAAGTGCGAACCATCCAATGGAGGAATAGGAATAAGGTTAAACACAAACAGACTGAAATTAATTATTCCCCAGGTCACAATTAATTGAACTATATCAATGCTAACTCCATTAATTGTGTAAAGCACGCGAGCAACTACAAAGAAAAGTATAGCCAGAATAAAATTGGATATAGGACCGGCTATTGCTATCAGTATCTCGTCGCGGTGTTTGTTTTTTAAATTATCCGGATTAAATGTCACCGGTTTGGCCCATCCGAATCCAGCTACAGCAATTAAAAATAATCCAAGCCAGTCAATGTGTTTCAGAGGGTTAAGTGTTAGTCGTCCTTCATTTTTTGCTGTGAAATCGCCTAACTTATAAGCTGCGAATGCATGTGAAAACTCGTGAACAGTAAGCCCTATCACAGCTGCAGGCAATATTTTAAGCATATCAAGAATGTCTAATCCCATATCTATTTAGTTAATATATTGATTTTAAATTTGAATGCAAATATATGGATATTATAAACGGTAATACTGCCTGATCTACAAAATCTTCTAAATTAGATATCAGTAGATCTTGCAGAAAAAGAAAATTCACGATATTTTACGATTTTCATAACAGAAATAATGCTAAAAAGCATTATTTCTGTTATGAAGTTTTGTGCCTTTTGTGGTTTATTCTTTAATTTGGTACAGTAGAAGTAGATATATTTTGACAAATCAACATATTGTTTGAATAGTAGAAATAATATTTAGATCCTGTAGTAATTTAGATGAATCAAGATAATATTTCTATTTGGTGTATCATTTGCCGAATCCCTCTATTTTTGTTACTTTTGTTCTGCTTTTCAAGAAATAGTAAATCCAAAAACGAATTTAAAAGTGATTGAAATAATTCCTGCCATTGACCTAATTGATGGAAAATGTGTTCGCTTGTCGCAAGGCGACTATGCCCAAAAAACCGTGTATAACGAGAATCCATTAGAAGTAGCTAAAATGTTTGCCGATGCAGGCATTCGCCGCTTGCATTTGGTGGATTTAGATGGTGCTAAAGCTCACCAAATTGTCAACCACAAAGTACTCGAAAGAATTACGACTGGAACTGATTTAGTGGTAGATTTTGGAGGTGGACTTAAGTCGGACGATGACTTAAGAATAGCTTTTGAGTGTGGAGCAAGTATGGTAACGGGTGGGAGTATAGCTGTTAAAAATCCCGAGGTTTTTATGTCTTGGATTTCTAAATTTGGAGGTGATAAAATCATTCTTGGGGCTGATGTTAAGAACGAAAAAATTGCAGTTGGCGGCTGGTTGGAAACGACGGAGCTAGACTTGATGCCATTTATTGTCAACTATATGGCTCAGGGAATTAATAAAGTGATTTGTACTGATATTAGTAAAGATGGTATGTTACAGGGGCCGGCGATTGAACTTTACAAAAAAATGATTACCGAAAAACCTGAAATGTATCTTATTGCCAGCGGTGGAGTAAGCTCAATACGCGATATTGAACTGCTTCATGAATCGGCTATTCCTGCAGTAATTACCGGAAAAGCAATCTATGAAGGCAAAATTAAACTTCAAGAACTAACTCAATTCATAATTCGTAACTAGATTTCACAATCATTTGCTTCATAATGCAGCATTTATTCGTGAAAATAGGAGAATTGATAGTATATTTGTAGTCTTGAAAATTAAATAAAAATACAGGTTGAAAATTAGTGTCCGGAATTTTATTTCTACTCTGATTTGCAGACTTCTAATTAAGAATCGAATAAAATTATGTTGAAAGAAATCTTATCATTAACCGGCAAACCCGGACTTTTTAAATTGGTGTCGCAAGGTAAAAACATGTTGATTGTTGAATCATTAATTGACGGTAAACGCGTTCCTGCATATACAAAAGACAAAGTAGTGTCGTTAGGTGATATAGCAATATTTACTGAAACCGAAGAGGTTCCACTTGGTCAGGTACTTGAAACTTTGAAAGCAAAAGAAAATGGTGCCGTTTGTTCTATCGATCCAAAATCGGATAATGACAAACTTCGTAAATACATGGGTGAAGTTTTACCTGATTATGATCGCGATCGAGTTTACCCAAGTGATATTCGCAAATTATTATCGTGGTATAATATTCTTATAAGTGCTCAAATTACCGAATTTGTATCTGAAGAGAAAGAAGAGGTTGTTGCTCAATAAGTCTTTTCTTATAACTCGTAACTACGTACTTGTTACCCAATTATGAATGTAAAATCTATTTGTGATCTTATTGAAGAAGTTGCACCGTTGGCATTGCAGGAAAGCTATGATAACGCTGGACTTTTGGTGGGTGACTCACAAATGGAAGTTACATCTGTTCTGGTTTGTATTGATATTACCGAGCAGGTTATTGATGAAGCTATTCAGAAAAAATGTAATTTGATTATTTCGCATCACCCACTCATATTCAGTGGTTTAAAACAATTAGTTGGAAAAAATGAAGTGCAACGTTGTGTCGTAAAAGCAATAAAAAACGACATAGCTATTTATGCTGCTCACACCAATCTGGATAATGTATTGCAAGGTGTAAGTGCTAAAATGGCTGAAAAAATCGGGTTAAAAAATGTGCACATTTTACAACCCAAGCCGAATGCTTTGCTAAAACTCATTACTTATGTTCCTCAACTTCACTCGTACCGCGTTCGGCAATCGTTGTTCGAAGCAGGAGCAGGGCAGATAGGAAATTATGACTCTTGCAGTTTCAATGTTGATGGAACCGGAACTTTTCGGGCGAATGAAAAAGCACAACCGTTTGTAGGAAATATTGATGAGCTTCATGCAGAGTCTGAAACACGTATAGAAGTTATTCTTCCCGAATATAAGAAAAATAAAGTGTTAGATGCTTTGCTAAAATCGCATCCCTACGAAGAGCCGGCCTACGATTTAATTCCTTTGGTAAATGATTGGAATACAGTAGGAGCGGGAGTAGTAGGAGAATTGGATGAAGAAGAAGATGAACTGACTTTTCTAAATAGAATTAAGCAAATTTTTGGTGTTCCTACTATTCGTCATACTAATTTACTCAACAAAAAAATTAAATGTGTTGCCTTATGTGGAGGCTCAGGAAGTTCATTCTTATCAGATGCTATTTCAGTAAATGCAGATGTCTATATTTCAGGTGATTTTAAATATCATGAGTTTTTTAATGCCGAAAATCGTATTTTGATAGCTGATATTGGACATTTTGAAAGTGAACAGTTCACAAAAGGTATTTTTTATGAGATAATTACAAAAAAAATGCCTACATTTGCAGTCCAAATTTCAGACAGTAAAACCAACCCCATAAATTATTTGTAATCAATATGGCTACAGAATTAAAAGCAGAAAAAGAAATTACCGTTGAGGAAAAACTAAAAGCGCTTTATGAGCTACAAAAAGCAGTTTCTCAAATAGATGAAATTAAAATTTTACGCGGTGAACTTCCATTGGAAGTACAGGATTTAGAAGACGAAATTATCGGCTTAACTACCCGTATGGAAAATTTCGAAACTGAAATTGCTGATGTTATTGCCACTATTGCAAGTAAGAAAATTGAGATTGAAGAATCTCGTATGAAAATTGCAAAGTATAAAGAGCAACAAGATAATGTACGCAACAACCGTGAATATGATAATCTTTCAAAAGAGATTGAATTCCAGTCATTGGAAATTGAACTTTGCGAAAAACGTATTCGTGAATTTACGGCTTCTCTTGAAACCAAACAAAATGAACAAAAAACTTCTGCTGCTCAATTGGCCGAACGTAAGCTCGACTTGGAACAAAAGAAAGGTGAGTTGAATGAAATTGTTTCGGAAACTAAACAGGAAGAAGAAAAACTTCGTGAGCATGCAAAAGAAATTGAGTCGTTGATAGAGCCACGTTTAGTAACTGCATTTAAACGTATACGTAAGAATGCCCGTAATGGTTTAGCAGTTGTATATGTACAACGTGATGCTTGCGGTGGATGCTTTAATAAAATTCCAGCCCAACGTCAATTAGATATTCGTTTGCGTAAAAAAATTATTGTTTGCGAATATTGTGGTCGTATTTTAGTGGATCAGGAATTGGCAGGAGTTGCTCCGGTATCAGAAGATTAATTACACATTTCATAATATTACAAAGAGCCCGAAATTATTTTCGGGCTCTTTTTTTTTGTTTTAAACTCATGTTTTTACGAAATTCCAAGGATAATTCAAATATTAAATTCTCAGGAGCCTTCCTTCCGTGTAATATACACATATACTGCTTATTAAGCCTGTTTTTACTGGCTTTAATTTTATTCATTATAGAATTTAAGTCGATTTCATCGAAATTTTAGGTAATCTCTTCTGTTTTCTTCCCCCATTTTTATTGATACGTATTTTGTCAATTAGAAATACGTAAGATTTTGTAATGCAGTGTTAGTAGGGTAAAGGAATTCTTTACTTGTATCAAGATATTTAATACCAGCATCATCCTTCCTAATAAATGTCTACTCAAATTTCATTATTTATCTTTCTGTGTAAATGGGCTGTTTAAAAGTTTAGTTGGTTTTGAATTTGAATGCAGATTGAATATGTGTAGTGATTCTCATATAGAAAATAACTTACAATTACAATGTTACATTTGTATTGTATTTTGATATTCACAAAAATATTTATCAACATTACAAAAGTGACTCTTAAATAATACGGTAGTAAGTTACATCCATAACTAAAAAGTATTTACTATTGTATGCTATTCATACCTGTAAACTATTTATTTGTAAATATATATATATCACATTATTATTCATATAAATATCATATTATCAGTATTTTATAATAAATATCTAATTATTGTATTTATAATTATAATTACATAAGTGATATATCTTCATTGCATTACTAAATAGATAAATATATTGCTTATATTTATCTGATATTTAGATATTTTAGTAATATATATATGATTTATTACTTTAATTAAATAAATACATTATATTGTATATATAAGTACCTTATATAGTATATTATAATTGTAATATATGCTTTATGTACTATAATATATGTATTGTATAAATGTGATTGTATAAATGTGACATATTATTTTTGTGAACGATTTGCAGATGTAAAACATTTCACATATATTTGTATTCAAATTAGAAATGTGTAATTCACATAAATATCCTCTATTATGGCAGAAAAGGAAAGAAT
>Ga0302213_1001320_pt1 | contig 11886 bp, 9 predicted proteins | sample II_Fen_N1_2_FD_194583 | JGI IMG/M metagenome (GOLD analysis project Ga0302213, IMG submission 194583) | Peat permafrost microbial communities from Stordalen Mire near Abisko, Sweden - II_Fen_N1_1 | ecosystem: Environmental > Terrestrial > Soil > Wetlands > Permafrost | place: Sweden: Abisko... | reverse complement strand
ATGGGGTGATGTGATGATGAGATGATAAGATGATGTGATGATGTGATGATGGGGTGATGTTTTGATGAGGTAAAATTTTGATGTGATCATATATTGACAACTAAATTCTTTTAAGTTTTATAATTTAATTGTAAATTCTAAAACTATCCGACATTCGACGGATTAATAAATTGTAAATTGTAAATAATTAAATTGTAAATTCTTATGTTGTACCATTTATTCCAATATTTAGAAAAGATATTCATTTTCCCGGGCGCTCACCTGTTTAATTATATTTCATTCAGGTCGGGACTGGCTTTTATTCTGGCACTTTTGCTTTCAACCATTTTTGGACGACAGATCATTGATTACCTGCAAAAGAAACAAATTGGGGAAACTATCCGTGATCTTGGACTGGAAGGACAAATGAGCAAAAAAGGGACACCTACCATGGGTGGTATCATCATCATTATTGCAATTTTGGTGCCGACCCTGTTACTGGCCAATTTGACCAATACCTATATTCTTTTGATGATTATAACAACAGTATGGCTTGGGCTAATCGGCTTTCTGGATGATTATATCAAAGTGTCACGCAAAAACAAAGAAGGATTAAACGGCCGTTTTAAAATTGTCGGACAGATTGGATTGGGACTAATTGTCGGATTGACTATGTATATAAGTTCAGATGTTGTTATTCGTGAAAATATTGAGGTGAAAGGACTTACTCACAGGGTGGAAAATGTGTTGTATGCAAAACATGATATTAAATCAACATTGACAACAATTCCGTTTGTTAAAAATAACAACCTGAATTACGCAGGAGCTTTTCAATGGGCGGGTGATAAGGCACAACGGTATGGTTGGATTTTATTTGTTTTAGTGTCCATTTTTATTGTTACTGCTGTTTCAAACGGCGCAAATCTAACCGATGGGCTGGATGGGCTTGCAACAGGATCCTCGGCGATAATGGGGGTTATTCTTGGAATACTGGCTTATGTATCAGGTAATGTCAACTATGCCGGTTACCTGAATATAATGTATTTACCAGGAACAGGCGAACTACTTATCTTTGCCGGCGCATTTATTGGCGCAACGATTGGTTTTTTATGGTACAATGCATATCCTGCTCAGGTTTTCATGGGTGATACAGGAAGTTTGACATTGGGAGGCATTATAGCGGTATTTGCTATTGCGATACGCAAGGAGTTGCTTATCCCAATTTTATGCGGAGTTTTTTTTGTTGAAAGTTTATCGGTTATGATTCAGGTAGCCTATTTTAAATATACCAAAAAACGGTCGGGTGAGGGAAAGCGGGTGTTTAAAATGACCCCGTTACATCATCATTACCAGAAAGCAGGAAATTCAGGTATTCAGGCAATATTTCAACGTCCGATAAATGCTATGCCTGAATCCAGAATTGTAATAAGGTTTTGGATAATTGGAATTATTCTGGCAGCGATTACCATCATTACGCTGAAGATCAGATAACCTGAATCATTCACTCAAAGGGTGGATTGGAGAAAAAGAATATTTTTAAAAAAGCAATAAGATAATTAATATACTACTTCGAGATAGAAGTCAGGCGTCATTTATGAAACGAATAGTAATTTTAGGTGGTGGTGAAAGTGGAGTTGGTGCCGCTGTATTAGCTAAAAAACAAGGCTTTGATGTTTTCCTCTCAGATTTTTCTGAGATAAAACCTCAGTATATCTCTATGTTGAATGAATACAATATTTCCTGGGAAGAAAAGAAACACACAGAGAGTCTTATTTTAAATGCAGATGAAATAATAAAAAGTCCCGGGATTCCTGATAAAGCACCAGTTATCAAACAATTGAAATCGCTTGGTACTCCTGTTATTTCCGAAATAGAATTTGCAGGCCGTTATACAAATGCAAAAATGATTTGCATAACGGGAAGCAATGGCAAAACCACGACCACCATGCTGGTTTATCATATTTTGAAAAATGCCGGTTTAAAAGTAGGATTAGCCGGGAATGTGGGGCAAAGCCTGGCATTGCAGGTGGCTATCACCACATGTGATTATTATGTAGTGGAACTAAGTAGCTTTCAATTGGATGGAATGACCGAATTTAAAGCTGATATTGCCATATTGCTAAACATTACTCCTGATCATTTAGACAGGTATGATTATAATTTTCAGAATTACGTGGATTCTAAATTTAGAATTACCCAGAATCAAACACAAGAAGATGCTTTTATTTTTTGGGAAAATGATCCGGTTATTCTGGCGGAATTGAAAAAAAGAAACATTCATTCAGCCATGTATCCCTTTGCTATCGAACGAAGTGAAAAAACAAAGGCGTTTATTGAGCAGGACGAAATGATGATAAAAACTCTTAAAACTTTATTTACCATGCCAACTTCAGAATTAGCATTGCAAGGTATTCACAATACCTACAATTCGATGGCAGCCGGACTGGCCGCTTCGATAGTGAATGTCAGGAAAGAGAGCATCAGGCAGTCATTGCAGGATTTTCAAGGTGTTGAACACCGGTTGGAATATGTTGCTACGGTAAAAAACATACGTTTTGTGAATGATTCAAAAGCAACCAATGTCAACTCCTGCTGGTATGCATTGCAAAGTATGAAATCTCCGGTAGTCCTTATTTTAGGTGGAACAGATAAGGGTAATGATTATACTGAAATAGAGGACCTGATCCAGCAAAAAGTGAAAGGACTGGTTTTTCTCGGCCTGGATAATGAATCTCTACACAATTTTTTTGATGGGAAAGTCTCTCTTATAAAAGATGCCGTAACAATGGAAAATGCTGTAAAGATTGCATTCGAAATGGGAGCTGCCGGTGATACTGTATTATTATCACCCTGTTGTGCCAGCTTTGATTTGTTTGAGAATTACGAAGATCGTGGAAAACAGTTTAAAACCTGGGTTCGAAATCTGTAATGTGGTTCACCGTTTAATCGTTCAATAATTTCGCATAAATGGAAAATCTTCTTAAAAAATATTTAAAAGGCGACGCAACATTATGGATTGTATTTTTTTTCCTGTGTGTTCTATCCGTCATTGAAATGTACAGTGCATCCAGCACATTAGCCTACAAAGCCGCCAGTCATACAGGGCCAATGCTTCGTCATGTCGGATTCCTGACATGTGGGGTATTGATAGCTTTTTTTGTACATATGATTCCTTACCGGTTTATACGTATTTTCTCTTATCTGGGATTATTGATTTCAACAGCCTTACTTGTGTTTGTTCTTTTTAAAGGACACAGTGAAAATGATGCGTCCCGTTGGCTCGTTATAGGAGGTGTTCAGTTTCAACCTTCCGAATTAGCCAAACTTTCGGTCATAATTGTTGCTGCCGATTTGATTTCAAGGATAAGGGATAATACTAAAAATGAATGGATTTATTTCCGTAATACCATTATCATGTTGATTTCGGTGTGTGCATTAATATTACTTGAAAACTTTTCAACTGCATTTATTTTATTTACAGTGGTTTTTATTATGATGTTTATAGGCAGGATATCAATGAAATACCTGGCTTCGCTTGCCGGTATCATGATTGTTTCATTGGTGATTGGGTATGGAGCTGTTAAAACTATTCCTGAAAAATCCATGCCTCATATGTTCAAACGGGCATATACCTGGGTAGCCCGCATCGAAAGACATTCTGATAAAGAAGGAAAAGGCGGTAAATATGTGATAAATGATAAGAATCGTCAGGAAAAATATGGTCAGATTGCCATTGCACGTGGTGGCCTTTTCGGGGTAATGCCGGGAAATAGTGTTGAACGTGATTATTTACCACAAGCTTATTCTGATTTTATTTATTCCATTATTGTGGAGGAAATGGGTTTGATTGGTGGAATTTTTGTAATTTTACTTTATCTAATCTTACTGTTCCGGGCAGGAAAAATAGCGACAAACTGTACGTCTGTTTTTCCGGCGGTACTGGTTATCGGACTCTCATTAATGATCGTTATTCAAACCTTCGTTAATATGTCAGTGGCAACAAGTTTAATCCCGGTAACCGGTCAGCCTCTGCCACTGATAAGCAGAGGAGGTACATCTATTTTAATTACGTGTATCTATTTTGGAATCATCTTTGGTATTACTCGTCAGATAAAAGCAGAACAAATGCCCGTAGAAGATAATTTTACCGGTCAGGAAGATTCATTACCGGTTGTTGAACTTGAAAGTCTATAATTAATACATCAGAATATCCGAATGAGTTTTTTACCTTCATTTTGAAGATGAATATAAAAAAATTATGAAACATAAATTTATCATTAGTGGAGGTGGAACCGGAGGGCATATATTTCCGGCTATCAGTATTGCCAATGCATTGAAAAAACGACTGCCCGATGCAGATATCCTTTTTGTAGGAGCATTAGGCCGTATGGAAATGGAAAGGGTACCGGCTGCAGGATATCCCATCGAAGGATTGCCTGTAAGTGGTTTCGATCGAAAAGACATGCTTCGTAATATAAAGGTTGTGTGGAATTTGCTACATAGTATGATATTAGCCCGCCGAATTATAAAACGTTTCATGCCTGAGGTAGTTATAGGTGTGGGCGGATATGCCAGTGCACCTACTCTTAGGGCTGCTTCTGCATTAGGTATACCGACTGTTATTCAGGAACAGAATTCATATGCCGGTGTTACCAATAAATTGCTGGCGAAAAAAGCAAAACGAATATGTGTAGCCTATGAAGGAATGGAACGCTTTTTTCAAAAAGAAAAAATTGTACTCACAGGTAATCCCGTTCGACAGGATTTGTTTTCGGTAGCACCAAAATCAATAGAAGCTTATAAGTTCTTCGGACTTGATCCGAAAAAGAAAACCATATTGGTTGTCGGAGGAAGTCTGGGTGCAAGAACCATCAATCAAAGCATAATAGCAGGACTTCCAAAATTGTCGGAATCAAATGTTCAGATCATCTGGCAAACAGGAAAGTTCTATATTGAGAACGCCCATCAGGCTGCTGAATCCTTTGTATCTCCTGAATTAATAGTGACCGATTTTGTCTCACGCATGGATTTAGCTTACTCAATCGCCGATTTGGTTATCTCAAGAGCCGGCGCCAGTTCCATATCCGAATTGTGTTTATTGGCCAAACCGGTTATTTTAGTACCTTCACCCAATGTAGCAGAGGATCATCAAACACAAAATGCGTTGGCCTTGGTTCGAAAAAATGCAGCGGTTATGATCAAAGACATTGATGCTGTTGATCAACTTGTACAAAAGGCACTTGAATTAATTGAAAATGAGTCTGAGTTAAAAATACTGAGTGAAAACATACTTACCCTGGCAGAAAAAGATTCTGCTGACAGAATTGCGGTTGAGGTAATGAAGTTAATTGGTTGATTGAGTTGATTAAGTTGATTGAGTAATAAGGGAAGTCGAATTATAGTTTTAGATCATTTTAATAGAAAACGATACCTGACATTAAACAAGGAAAAATGAATAAGTTTACAAAGTTTTATTTTTTAGGAATCGGTGGTATTGGAATGAGTGCATTGGCACGCTATTATCACACAAAAGGGTTCCAGGTTGCCGGTTACGACCGTACAGAAACCAAATTGACTGCTGATTTGCAGGCAGAAGGAATTCGTGTCAGTTTTAATGAAGAAGTGGAAGAAATCCCTTTTGTTTTTACCCGAGCTGAAAATACACTGGTTATCCTCACTCCGGCAATACCACAAAATAACCCACAACTTAAATACTTTCAGGATAACAACTTTACTATCCAAAAACGTGCCCAGGTTTTGGGCGACATTACACGACAAAGCAAAGGAATTTGTATTGCCGGAACGCATGGCAAAACCACAACATCTACCATTACTGCACACCTGTTATATCAATCGCAGGTGTCATGCAATGCATTCCTGGGAGGCATAGCAAACAACTACAATACCAACCTGCTGTTATCTGCCGAAAGTAATCTGGTAGTCATAGAAGCTGATGAATACGACCGTTCGTTTCATCAACTATCACCTTATATGGCAGTGATTACTTCTGTCGATCCTGATCACCTGGATATCTACAAAACTGCAAAAGCATTTCATGAAAGTTTTGAATATTTCACTTCCCTGATTAGACCGGGAGGAGCTTTGATTATGCGCAAGGGTATAGATATTGTCCCACAATTGCAAAAAGGGGTTAAACTCTATACCTATTCGATGAATGAAGGAGGTGATTTTTGTGCAGAAAACATTCGTACGGTGAAAGGTGAAATTCATTTTGATTTTGTTACACCCAATGACCGTATATCCGATGTTCGGTTAGGTGTACCGGTACTCATTAATGTCGAGAACAGTGTTGCTGCCATGGCATTGGCCTGGTTAAATGGTGTATCAACAGAAGAACTGCGAACAGGTATTTCTTCGTATTCAGGGATTTATCGTCGTTTTAATGTGGTTTATAAATCCGATAAGATAGTTTTTATGGATGATTACGCTCATCACCCAAGCGAATTAAATGCCAGCATTTCTTCCATCCGGAATTTATACCCCGATCGGAAAATAACAGGTGTTTTTCAACCGCATCTTTACTCAAGAACACGTGACTTTGCCTCTGCATTTGCCGGTGCTTTGTCACAACTGGATGAGTTAATTCTGCTGGATATCTATCCTGCCCGTGAGACTCCTATCAAAGGCGTTGACTCTGAGTTGATTCTGCGCGATGTTAAACTTAAAAACAAAACATTGTGCTCAAAGGAAAATCTATTACCTTTGCTGAAAGAAAAGCAGTTGGATATATTGGTTACTTTTGGTGCCGGTGATATAGATAAGTTGGTTCCATTGATTAAAGATCAATTGAAGAAAAGTAACAATTGACAGATAATAAATTAAATATGAAACCCATCTGGAAATACATCGTAATAAGCTTTTTTGCCGCGTTGGTATTAGGTTACTTCGGGTTTTCATTGTGGCATTTCTCAGGAAAAGAAAAATCAACAGTATGCCGTAACCTGGATATTTTGTTGATTGACAGTACGAATATCCGGTTGATTTCACAAAAAGATATTGCCCTTATCCTGGAAGAAAATGATTTAAATCCGATGGGTAAAACATTCAAACATATTCATACGGAATCTATTGAAAGAATTTTGTATAAGAATCCGATGATTAAAGTTGCCGAATGTTATAAAACACCTTCAGGAACTGTTACCATTAAGATCCAACAACGATGCCCGAAATTCAGGGTGGTTGGGTTTGGAAGTTATTACATTGATACTGACCGCAAACTAATGCCAGTTTCACCCAATTACGCTGCTTACGTTCCCGTTGTGTCAGGACGTGTGACAGTATCAATGGCAACAGGTAAAATGTTCGATTTTGTAACATTTGTAGTCGATAATCCCTTTTGGAATGCTCAAATTGAGCAGATATATGTACGTGAAGACCAAAAAATAGAAATTGTACCAAGGGTGGGCGATGCCATTATTTTGTTGGGATCACTGGATAATTATCAATCAAAACTTGAAAAATTAAAAAAATTATATCGCAGCGGATTTAATGTGATTGGTTGGAATAAATATAAAGTTATTGACTTACAATATAAAGACCAGGTAGTTTGTAGTAGAACAGGTCAGGAAGCAGCACAACCTAAAACAGTGGCTATAGAAAAAAAGGATAGTATTATTGCCAGTAAATTATGATTTCAAATAAAATTGTAGCAATAGATTTCGGGAGTACACGGATTTCGGTCATGGCGGCTGAGGTGCTTGAAAATGGGGCATTAAAGATATACTCTGAAGAATCTAAACCATCCGATGATGTAAGATGGGGAATTGTAGAAAAGCCTTCAGGTGCATCTTTTAAAGTAAGCGAATTGCTTAAGCTGCTTAAAAACAGCGCAAAAATATCCGATATCACCCATGTCTCGGTGAGTATAGGTGCAAAAAGCATGAAACAAATTTCAATCTCTATCAGTCGGTTTGTTGGTAAGCCAAATATAGTCACTGAAGAATTGTTGTCGGATATGCAGGAAGAATGTGAACATAAATCGCAACAACCGGAAACCTCGGTTTACGAAGTCATTCCGGTATCCTACTTGCTTGATGGGAAGCGGATGGATGAACCGGTTGGGCACAAAGCCAATCAGATAACTGCCAATTATCATGTTGTATTCGGGAATTCCATCATTAAATCGGAATTGGAACGTTGTTTCGACCGTACAGGAATTGTACTGGAATATAGTCCGCTAACTGCTGAGGCATTATCGACGGTTGTATTGGAAGAAATGGAACGTGAAATAGGGTGTGCGCTGATAAATATGGGTGCCACCACAACCACACTGGCTGTTTATCACGAAGGAGTGCTTCAAAACTTGCTGGTAATCCCATTGGGGGCTAAAAATATAACGAAAGATATTCAGGAACTCGGTATAAATGAATCCAATGCCGAAAGACTGAAATGTTTGAAAGGTACTGCTATGGAATCGATGGTGGATGAACCCATGTATATTCAAATTGCTCCTGTTGAAGAAGGAAATCAACCCGTTAAAATATCGACTAAATTTCTTGCTAATATAATAGAAGCCAGGTTGGAGGAAATTTTACAACCCGTTTTTGATGTCATCACTAACTTGCCATTCAGCCTCGAAGCCGGTATTGTCATTACAGGTGGTGGTGCCAAATTAAAAAATGTCATTGATTTCATTGCTGAGAAGACAGATATTTATGCCCGTTATGGTGATCATTCCGAATGGCTCTCAGAAGATACCAATGAGAAATTTCGTGATGCCTCCTATTCACAGTTAGTTGGTACAATTTTACTGACTCACGAATTCCGCAGAGAACATCCGATGGAAGAAACTATCAAAGAACCTGAAAAGAAACCAAAGATTCAGAAACGTAGATTTGGTGAAAAGATAACGGAGGGATTCTTTAATTTTTTCAATGATGATAATAAACTTAGCTAAGAACCCCCGGCCCCTAAAGGGGAGGAAGAAAAGAGGTGAGGAGTGAGTAGTAAGTAGTGGGTAGTAGGTAGTAAGAAGTAAATTGTAATCCCGATAGCTATCGGGGGTAAATTGTAAATAAAAAGTAGATAATATTATTCTCTTGTATAATTTTTTCAATGAGTAACTTCTGTCTCTTTGGATCAAATTGTAAATTGTAAATCGTAAATTGTAAATAAAAAATATATATGGGATACTTAGATGATAGTTTGCCCTTGGAATTGCCGCTGATTGACAGTTCGATTATAAAAGTGATTGGTGTTGGTGGTGGAGGTGGAAATGCTGTAAACCACATGTATCGCCAGGGAATTACGGATGTTTCATTTGTTGTTTGTAATACAGATAATCAGGCACTGGTAAAATCGCCGGTACCTACTAAAATTCAATTGGGTGTTGATACAACCGAAGGGTTGGGTGCAGGTGGTAGACCTGAAGTGGCCCGTATGGCTGCCGAGGAATCCATTGAAAAGATTAAGGAACTTTTGCAGGATAATACTAAAATGGTTTTTATCACTGCTGGTATGGGTGGTGGAACCGGTACAGGTGCATCTCCCGTAGTTGCCAAAGCTGCCCATGATCTGGGTATCTTAACTGTTGGTATTGTGACTATTCCATTTGCTTTCGAAGGCAATATGAAAATCCGTCAGGCACTCGAAGGTGTTGCTGCATTAAGCGAACATGTTGATGCCATTCTGGTCATTAATAATGAAAAACTGAAACAGATCTATCCTGATCTGGAACTTTCGAATGCATTTGCCAAAGCTGATGATGTATTGACAAATGCTGCCAAGGCTATTGCCGAAATTATTACTATTGAGGGATATATAAACATCGATTTTGCTGATGTATACAGCACCATGAAAGATGGCAATGTAGCCATTATGAACACGGGCTATGCATCAGGGCCAAATCGCATTACCAAAGCCATTGAAGATGCGCTTAATTCACCATTGCTGAATACAAATGATGTCAGTGGTGCCAGCAAAATACTCTTAAGTCTGTACTGTTCGAACACCGATCAGATTCGTATGGAAGAAGTGGAAGAAATTCATGACTTTATGTCGAAGGTGGGCGAGAATGTAGAAGTGATCTGGGGTGCCGGATTTGATGATGAATTAAAGGATAATGTTAAAATTACATTAATTGCCACCGGATTTGATGTCAGTGATATTCCCGGAATGCCTGCCAGCATTGCAAAAGCGCATACGCACAAACCAGAAATGAGTGCCGAAGCCTCAAAGTTTTTTGAAGCTCCTAAAAAAGAAGTGATACCCGAAGTGAGCCTTTCTGTAAAGGAAGAAATTGAAGTTCAGAAAAAAGCGGATACCGAAAAGGCCATTGAACAGTATTATGTCAAATCATTGAAGAATGAACCGGAACCCGTACTACCTGTAGAATCCGATCTGCCGGTATTCAATCTTGATGATCTGGAAGATGAGTCAACATTGAAAAAAGTTGAAAATATACCAACGTGGAAGCGAAGGTTGATGAAATGATAGCGTTCCGCGTTCCGTGTTCCGCGTTCCGCGTTTTGGGGAGCAGATATATCGGGATGTTGAAATCTTCATTTTGAAAAGCAGTTAAATGATCAATGTTCAAAATTGTGTGGATATGATCTGCAAATAAACAATTGATAATAAACAAACAATAATAAATATCACAAAACGCGAAACGCGGAACACAGAACGTGAAACCCGGAACGCGGAACACGGAACGCAGAACGCGGAACGCGAAACAATAACAAAGCAATGGACGAACTATTTGATAAAGTAAGTGGTGATATAAAAACCGCCATGTTAGCGCGTGATAAAGTGGCATTAGAAGCTTTACGCGGTATGAAAAAAGAATTCCTGGATGCTAAAACAGCTAAAGGTGGTGACGGACATATGACGGATGAAGTGGGTATTAAAATCATTCAAAAGATGATTAAACAGCGAAAGGAATCTGCTCAGATATATGCAGAACAAAACCGTTCGGACCTGGCTGAAACCGAATTGGCTGAAGCTGTTGTTATTGAACGCTACCTTCCGGTTCAAATGACGGATGCCGAACTGGAAAGTGCCATTGCTGCCATTATCACTCAGGTAGGTGCAACCGGCATTCAGGATTTAGGAAAAGTAATGGGTGCTGCCAGCAAACAATTAGCCGGTAAAACCGAAGGACGACTGATCTCTGAAAAAGTGAAAGCGTTGCTGTCAAAATAAGTTTGAAAGGTTTGAAGAGTTTGTAGTTTGAAGGGTTGAGGACAATCATTAAATTTCATTCAAACCTAAAACATACCTCAAAAAGTACAAAGTACCTATGAGAGTTTATTCTTTAAAAAGATATAAAAAAAACTCCTGCTTTTCATTATGAAGTGCGGGAGTTTTTTGGTTGCGTTAAATTTATTAATTTTGTACCAGTATTATGTACAACGAACAAATTAATCTGACATGCTAAATTACAGGACGCTAAAATAACCTCTATTGTGTCTTTAATCTTTTGTCTTTTGTCTTTGTTCTTTTATCTGTATTCTTCTAAATTCAGTAAAACCTAATTCTATGTCATTAAAAAGTAGAATACTTACCAGTAAAATTGTTCTAAAGGATTGGTTGCAACTTCATCCCTTAAAATTGCAATCACCAACTGATTTCTATTATATTCAGTTAAGCAATAAAATTCTAAATATTTTATTGAAAGATAAAAACCTGCCAGAATTTCCGATACCTTTAATACGTCAGTTAGCGTTAATTGCAACTGCCTATTTTGAAGATGTGATCTCAAAAATTGGTTTATGGAGGGCAATGCGGCAAATCCATTTTGAGAAACAAGGGAAATTCATACCCTTTAAAGAAACAACGGATGATTATCAGCCGGATGAAATAAATCCGGAAGATATTCAATTCCTTATCTGGACTATCGTTCAACGCGATGTATTGGAGCGTGATGACTTGATGTTTATTAATATTGAA
>Ga0302213_1001319_pt1 | contig 11886 bp, 9 predicted proteins | sample II_Fen_N1_2_FD_194583 | JGI IMG/M metagenome (GOLD analysis project Ga0302213, IMG submission 194583) | Peat permafrost microbial communities from Stordalen Mire near Abisko, Sweden - II_Fen_N1_1 | ecosystem: Environmental > Terrestrial > Soil > Wetlands > Permafrost | place: Sweden: Abisko... | reverse complement strand
TGTTTGTTATTTACGGAGTTATAAATGAGTTTTTATAACACCGCAAATGTAAGAACACAGCACAGGGAAAATGTTACATAACTTTTGAAATTAGTTGTAAAATTCACAGGTATCAGTAGAAGTAAGGGGTAAGAAGTAAGGAGTAAGAAGTTGACAGTGAACAGTGAACAGTGATCAGCGAATAGTTATCAGTGATTAGCATCAAATCCGACAAACCGCCGTTCGACTAAGCCTAAAGCGGTTGAACGGGATAGCGTCCAACCGTTTCTTTTACGGTTTGACGCATGGCAAATAAACGCCAAAACATACTCAACACAATACCAGGGTTATTGCCAACAACTTTATTCGTTTTTCTCTAAAATAAAGATAGGGGTTTGTTCCCTGTATTTTGCATTTTGAAAAGTACGTTGCCCTTTTTGGTCGATAACTTCTTTTACAGTTCCTACAATATAAAATTCAAAGCTTGCTTTCTTGACTTTATTAAGTATTTCCCTGTTTATTTTCAAATAAATGATTTTCTCCGTTTCATTGGGTTCAACTGTAACAGGATTCATGGTTATTTGATTTATTTTCTTGTTCAGATTAAGCGTAATCGGTTCAATAAAACCATCGGCACGGTTGATATTTATTTTTAGAGGAATTACAGTATCGGTTGATGAAATGGGTATTGCTTTTGAGAGTTGGGATTCTATATCTTTCGATAAATGAATGGAAAATGCAGCTGCCGGAGCAATGTCTGCTACAAAACCGGCAGCAGGAATATGGTGCGTATAATAAAATGCCTGCATCATATTATCGGCAGCTTCGGCTGTTTGCTTATCTACCGGTTCATCCTGTCCTTTGATACGGGCTTGTGTCTGCACTTCAAGTGATAACCTTTCTTCTTTCGCATTTTGAGGTGCGGTGATGGACATTTCCCAGACTCTGTTTCCCTGAGGCGATTGCTGATTACTGACAATAAAATCGTCAGGCAAACCATTGATGGAGATTTCTAATGCCGGAACGGATTTTTCATTCGTACTTACATCCAATCGAAGTACTGCCGTTCCTCCTTTCGGAATGGTGAGGTTGGCTGGAGAGACAAACACTTCATACGTTGGTATATTTTTCTTTCGTTGAATCAGATAATAATAATCAGCACCGTAATTACCCAACACATCCTCTATTTCAACGGTATAATTTCCGGCTTCTTTTGCTTTGTATTGTAATTGAGGATCGGCATGAAAAGTCATTAATCCCTGTGTAGGATCTTCCACATCATCCGACACAAGTAAAACCTTTCCTTTTTCATCCCTGAGTGTTATTTTGGCATCCAACATGGACGCAAGTCTGCGAGCTATCACTTCAATGGCAATATTCTCATTCTTTTCGGCATGAATTTTATATGTTTTTATCTGATAAGGAGAGATAATGGAATCAAATAAAGCTGTTTCTGTTCCTAGTTCTGCTTTATCCGGGGGCGACACATTGAATAATACGTTCTTTTCTAAACCAAAGAAAGGAACCGGATTAGAAATAAATCCTTTTGCACCCGGAGCCGTCAATGTTCCATAACCAGATTTTGTGGGTTTATAACTCACTGTTTTTGAAGTCAGATTGACTCCTTTTAAAGTAACTCTCGTCTTTTTACCAATATTGCCGACAGTGGGATAAGCATAATCTATATGCGGTAGTTGTCCCAGATCTATCCGGTAATTAAAATCCTCGCGCCCACGGTAAATAGCATCGTGAATGGCAAGCGTGTAGGTATCGGTTTCGGGAATCCTGGTTATGATCACCGGATCAACGGCATTGCGATAATCATCATTGTAGGCTATTTCCTGCCCTTTGCTGTTTGTCAACCGAATTACAGGCTGAAACCAACCCGGAACAGCATCAGCAATATAAGGCACTAATGTACGCCCCTTAACCGAAGCTACCAGATTCATACCTTTGGATGCTTCAAAAGAAAAATAGTCCACTTCGCCCGGCATTATTTGCCCGCATAAGGTAACCGGAAGTTTACTTACATAATTTGGCTTTTCGGCTGTAGAACCTTTTTGTTCAAGTAAGTTCGGATATTGTCCCACTTCAAAATTTAATTTATTGGAAATACCACTCTCCGACTCCAGCCTTAAATCACGCAAGCCCGGTGCTGCATGTTTGTCGATAATAACATGTACATTTATTCTATCGGCCAATTGCGGGCTGCTCTGATCATCAAATTTTCCTTTCTGGTTTTTCTTTTTATCCTTCTCTGCGTTTTTATCCTGCGGAATAATCTGAGCCTTTACTCCAGTACCACTGATTAACACCCCTGTGGCATGGCTAAGATTTAAACCACCAATCTCAATATCAACCGTAGTACCCTTTTCGCCTCCGGCGGGATAAATATAACCCAATGAAAGTTTTTGTGCCGTAAGGGATACAAACACAAAAAATGAACAAAACAAAAATATGATTCTATGTCGCATAAAGCAAATTATTGAGTGTGTAAGCTATGCTGAAAAACTATTTTTTCAAATCTATCAATTCATAAAGCAATCCGTTACTTTGGTTTGCTTTACCCAACGATGGCAAAAGAGCTAATTTCCCTTCCGAAATATGTGGTAAAGTGCCTTGCGGATCGATACCCAGTAATAAATAAACTGTACCAATCAGGTCGCAAGGGTATACTTTTCTTTCGGTTATGTTTTCACCGGTTTTATCAGTTGCACCAATCACTTTTCCGGGAATAAAACCGCCACCGGCCACTAAGTACGAAAAAGCCTGACTAAAGTGTCCACGCCCACCATTCCAGGGTGCTTCCCACAGCACTTTGGGTGTTCTTCCAAATTCGCCGCCACACAATACAATAGTACTATCCAGCAATCCTTTTTCATCCAAATCACTAAGCAATGCCGACAATGCTTTATCCAGTTCGGGTAACATAATATTCATTCGTTCAAAATGACTTTTATGTGTATCCCAACCCGTAGTGCGCACATTGATAAAAAGTACACCTGCTTCAACCAGTTTTCTGGCTTCAAGGCAGGATTGCCCGATTCGAGTCATTCCATAGCGTTGACGCATTTCTTTACTTTCGGTTGATAAATCAAAAACCTGCGCTGTTTTTCCAACTATTAATTCATTATTCCTTTGTCGAAGTGAATCCAGTAACGATGAGTTGACAGTATTTTTAAAAAGCTGATTTGACTTTTCAAAGCCTGAAAGCAAATCTAATCTGCTTTTCAACATATCCGGTTTTACAAATTTGTTTACAAATCCATCCACTTCAAAAACAGCATTTTCAGGAGCACCACTGGTATCAAACGATTTATAATCATTTCCAAGAAATCCGCCTTCGTTGAAACGGTTATTAGCGGCCACAAGTGAAATATAGGGAGGTAAAACGCCTTTATAAGTATCTCTCTTCAGATAAGAAATAGCCGAACCGTATGATGGATAAACAATAGACCCACCACTTAAATCGCCCGTAATCATAGCGTAATGGGCTGTTTCGTGACCACCTATTCCATGGGTCATGCTTCGGATTAAACTGTATTTATCCGCCATTTTAGCCAGAAGTGGTAATTTTTGATTAATCATTATTCCCGGAACATTGGTCTGAATAGGATCTTTGAAATTTCCTGAAATATCACGAGAAGCTCCCGGTTTAGGATCAAAGGTATCGGTCTGAGATGGACCTCCATCCAGATAAATCAGAATAACCGACTTTGCATGTTGGGCTTCCATTCTGAAAGAGAAAGCTAAAAGAACGAGAATTGTTATTATATTTTTCATGCGATAATAATTGTTTTTTTTCTCCGTGTTCTTACTGTTTTTAGCAACAGAGAATATCAGAAGTTTTAAACTTTGTGTAACTCTGTGCTCTTTGTGTCTTAGTATTAAGCTTTTTGTATTCAGTTTTATGATACACTAATCTGAGTAAAGTCTATTGTTTCAATTATTTAATGTTCGTTTTCTACTCCAGATTCAATGATTGTACAAAAATTCGGTACTGTTTATATCAGTCCAAAGAATATCAGTAGCCAAATCACGTAATTTCAAATTATTTTTTTCGGCATAGGTTTTAAAAAGTGCTATTTCCTGTTTTGTTGGATAGCGGGATAATGCCATTAATGAAATAGCTTTGCAAATGCTTTCAACATCTTTATTTTGTGCACAAATCTGATTTAGCCTTTCACTTTTTCGTATTCGCCCTTCCAGTTCCACCGAATTGGTTAAGTACAATAATTGCCTTGATGTGATTTTATTTGAGCGTTGACTCTCTAATGAAACATCGCGCGACACGCGCCCGAATAATTCCAGATCAGAACTCGAAACCGTAGCATCACCTAAATCAACCGATCGGGTTCCTTCGGGATAAAAGGTAAATGGCTCCGGTACACGACTACTGTACGAATCGGATATTCCGGTTAAATCGGCCAGTGCATCCACCATTACTTCGGCTGGCAAACGTTGCGGAATATAAAGTCCATCAGGAGCCATTTTACTTTGGTATGTCTTTGAGTTCAGTATCAATCGCATCATTGATTTCATATCATAACCCGACTCAATAAACCTGTTTGTCAGAAAATTCATCAATTCAGGATTTGAAGGCAAATTGTTTTCACTCCAATTGTCCGGTTCATTTACAATACCTTTTCCGGTTATCCAAAACCACAACCGGTTTACCATCACTCCGGCAAAACGTTTATTTTCTTTAGCTGTGAGCCATGTTACGAAAGGAACACGCCAGTCCTCGTTTTCGGCTAAGCTGACTCCTCTTCCATCAAACATTTTTATTGAACTTACTGCAGGATGAACGCGAACATCTGCATATACAATTTCTTCTTTCCACTCTTTGGTATTTTTGTATCGTATTTGCGAAAAACAAGTCTGACCATCATCCAGGGTTTTTCGGCTTCCAAGAAATAATAAACTAATGTTTTTGTAAATATTCTCGGGTGTCCGTTTCAGAAAAGCACGATAAAAGTTTACAGCCGGTGCCCGGAAATTACTTCCTTTCGATAACAATAATTCACTGACAAATTGATTATAAGGTGTATTCCCGGATATTTTTTCGTACAACCAGCGGTTATAAGCCTGCACAGCATTGGGCCATAGATTACTTGGAAATTCTGATTTGATTCGTAAGATATCACCCCAACGCATGACCATATAATGTACATATTCTTCCGAATTGAGTATCCGGTCGATAAGGATCGCTCGTTTTTGAGGATTTACAGAGCCCAGAAATTCAACGACCTGATCTGTTTGAGGCAATCGTCCGGTAAGCGTCAAAAAAGAGCGACGAATAAATACTTCGTCGGAGCACACCTGCTGTATGCTCTTTTGAGAACGGATATAGTTGTCTATTTCATTAGCATGCAATGGAATTACAAGCAGACTTACAAAAATTATTTGAAGAATTTTTTTCATACAATTATCCGTTTAATGAAATATCTTGTGTGTTAGTTGTTATTCAGGCCCTGTTGCCATACCCTCTATTTCTACCAAAAGTTCTTTTCTACAAATATCGGCCCGTAAATAAATAATCTGTAAATGATTCCATACTTTTTCTACTTCTGCTTTTACAGCATCAAAATCTTCCTTATTCTTTATATATACACGTAGGCTAGTGATATCCAAATCCGATTTAGCTGCAACTACTCCTTGTCGATGGAGATTCTCCAAAGAAATAAGATATAAAATATTCTCTATAATTTGATTGGTTTGCAAACCGGCATTCATTTCCGTCATACTCATTTCGTCGCGAATAGCAGCTGTGCCGGATATAAAACAAACCAGACCGGCATCGCCGGATATTACTTTAGCTCTTTCAAATTTTGGTGGCGCTTTCGGGATAATTTCAGATTGGTTCCCAATCAACAACGATTCGGAATAGGCAAATGCGGGAGTTTGCAGCGGATTATCCAGTGATATAATTTGCTTATCGCCATTATTAGCTATTGCCATTAAACTTACAATTAAACCTCTGCACTCCATACCTATGCCGGTGGCAGCCGGAAAACCATCATTCCATTTTACTTTTTCATAAAACTGTGCCCGTGCATTATTAAGCGCCTGATAATTTTGAATATCCTCTTCTATTTCAGTAATATGTCCGATATAATTCCATTGACGGATAATATCACTTATACCAATTTGTTCGTTAGTAAGTACAGATTCTATTTTATCAAATATATCTGTGGCTTGTGTAGTTATTGAATCCGAAAATGATTTTCCACAAACTCCTTCCGTCATTAAAAAAGTGGTATTGCCGCATTTATACAATGCATATCTCACATTACCAAAAACTCTGAAATCAATTGATTCGGAAGAAATTGTTTCATGTATATAAGTAAGTTCCACCGACATTTCATCAGCATTGCGCTGCGATTGGATAATATAACTTAGCAGGGGAGATTTGCCATTAAAGACCGCGGCAACAATCTTTTTTATTTCATTCAACTCCTCCTGATATGTGTTTTCGGTAGATGTTCCAAAAAATGATAAGCTTATAATCAGGCTCTTATCTTTGATTGGAGTCAATAAGGAGTTTACTCTTTCATTAAATAAAGCGGAATGAGAGTGCAAATAAAGAGTGTTGAAAATAGAAGACATATTATAGAATTCGTATCTGTGATTATATAGACATTTAATTCACAAAAATAGTTTACGCAATTATGATTATATAACTACAAAACAGCTCCTTTTATTTCAAAATGGAACTTGTTTTATCGTTAATGCTATCCAATTTCTAATTTAAACAAACTCCGTCCTCGCGGATATATAACCATTACTTGCTTGCAGAATGGTGCAGGCTAGTCGGTGGGACAGGAGTTTTTATAACTCAGCAAATGTAAGAACACAGCACAGGGAAAATGTTACATAACTTTTGAAATTTGTTGTAGAATTCACAGGGTCGTCAAACAGGGGGTATTTTTACGCTTTAGGGAATGCTGACCGTTGGTTCGGCTCACCGTGCAAGGGGTCAATCCCTATCAAGTAGGATAAAATCTATAAGCTCTGCTATAAAACAGCATCTATCAATCAAATGCACTATACGTCAATAATACTTAAGTAGGACGAACAATTAAATGTCGTATATTCATTCGTGACAATTCATATTCCCACAAATTATTTCTCGAATTAATTTGTGGGAATTCGTGCAATTCGTGGTTTTAAATAATCATTAAACCACGAACCAACGGTCAGCGAAGCTAATTACACAAATTTACACGAAAGTGGAAGAATTAAGAAATACGACATTATATAGTTTCAATTACTTATCATTCACTTATTGCATAAAGTTCTGTTATAGTAGGCCATAAATAATAACAGTTTGTAAAAGAAAAGCCTGTCATAGTAATCTATCAACATATAATACTGCTAATAAGCAAGTTGATAGTTATCCAACAGTGCTACATAGTGGTTTTTCATTTCTACAACTCACCTTGACGGTTCTTCAAGCTACCTTGACAGTTCTTCCAGCCACCTTGACGGTTTGTCCAGCCACCTTGACGTTTCTTCAAGCTACCTTGACGTTTCTTCAAGCCACCTTGACGTTTCTTCCAGCTACCTTGACGGTTTGTCCAGCCACCTTGACGGTTTGTCTAGCCACTATTTCATTTCGTCAAGCCACTATGTAGCGATGAAAAACCACTATGTAGACTTGAAAAAGTACTAAGACGTTTTAAAATTACACTATGTAGCGCTGAAATAGCACTATCTTATAGCATCCTTACACTAGCTCATCCTATCCTTGTAGATTGTAGCAACAGCTATGTACCCGCACGATACATCTACCCGCCACAGCAACAGAACTATATATCCTTATAGCTTCTAAACGTACTAAAATCTAAGATAAATAAGCATTTTTAATCTAAATTTCAAAATAAACATAATTATTATTGTGTAAGTTAATTATAGTTTGTATTTTTGGAGTGCTAAAAAATGAGTTAGGCAAAAAACAAGTACTTAGATAGTAGAAATATGCGCTCTTGAACAGCGCATATCCAAATAGAATAGCGCATATATAGGTGTTAGGCAGCAGTGAAGGAAAGGAATAAGAGCATAATGCGCACTAAACAACTTTTGTGGAAATACAACTTGACTTCAGGTTAAGAATCGAAAAAAAACTCTGAACTTAGACTATTAATCTGACCCGAATATGGAAAAAAAAACTTTTTGGCTCATCACAGATGTATTGTGGTATATCGTTTTTGTTTTGATATCATTTGCATTGTTGACTACATATACTAAGTCTCTTGAATTAGGTGGTGGAGATGGTGGATTAATTGTGGTAATTTTTATTTTATATTTTTTTGCTGTTAATGTTTTGTTTATACTGATTCAGAATTTACACTCTATAGCTTCATCTGATTCAAAAAAAAATAAGTATCTAATACGAAAAACAATAATATTCTTCTGTCATGGAATTATATTATTTGCATATTATATTTACATGTGTGTTAAAGAATTTATCTCTGACATAGACAAATATTATATTAATTTTCTGGACATATATTATTATCCTAATTCTCTAATATGGCTCATCTATTTTATTTTATTTATAGTTATTTCGAATATTCTATATCAAATAATTATTAGACAATTAGGGAAAAGTTTGAAATGGTAAGTTATTGTAAACTAGCACTTGGGGATGTCCCATTAACACTTATACTTTTACGATTAAATAAGATAATGAAAAGTACTTCGCGTGAAAAGTGAAATAAATTAGGGAATACTACAGACATTGAATGACTGAAATGACTTTTCAGAGTAATTAGAAAACATATTTCACGACTAAAAAAGCATTTCTCTGAAGTCAGAAAGAATATTTGAGGACTAAAAACGGAATTTCTCGACATGGGGAAAACACATTACAGTTAACATAACATTGCAAATCAAAACCGACTTGAATAAAAACAATTATATGACAAAAAATCACCGACCGCCTAACACACGCCTATGTTCATTGGCTGGCTGACGTGCATTCCGGCGGTTTTGCTCCCGCATTCACTTCGTCGTTTCACGACAGCGAATGCTCCCGCAAACCGCCAAATACCCATAGCCTCGGTCGTTAGGGGCACATATTTAAAAAAAATAATAACATGAAAAAATTTGATTCGTTTCTTTCATATGCAAATGAAAATGAAGATTTTGCAAGAGAATTAGTTGGAGCATTGAAAGCTAAAGGCTTTAATATCTGGTACGCTCCAATAAATCTTGAGATTGGAGAAAAGTTATTAGACTCTTTAGAAAAAGGTATGAATGAATCTCATTCTGGAATTTTACTAGTAACAGAAGATTACTTAAAAAAGGGATGGACAAATTATGAAATGGATATATTAATTAGACAAAATATAGAGAATGACAAAAAGATTTTTCCAATTTGGCACAACGTTACAAAAGAGAATGTAGAACATAGACATTCAGGCTTAGCTGGTATTATTGCAATTAACACTAATTTAGGCTTCCCCAATTTAGTACTAAAACTATCAAATGTATTATCAAAGCAGGCACCTACAATTGGGATAGTTCCTGGATATGAATCCCCTGCTTACCGATTCTTACAGGGACGAGGAGAAATCATTTTGGGGAAAAATGGTCCTGCAACAACACTTTGGGAATTTTTAATACATTCAAAAGATTCACAATACCCATTATACCTTGAGGGAAATATCTACAGTAAAAACGAATTATTGCTTGAAGCTGCTCAGTTACTTCCACATATACCTGAAACAGTGAAAAATTGGGTTAGTGAGGATGGATATAAGAAAATATGGCAAATGTGTGTAGAACAAGATATTGACCCTAAAATTTTTGGATAAAAATACGCGCCCTAGCACATGCTTTTAGGTTTGCCCCTGCTCCTGCGCGATTGTATCGCGTGGGAAAATAGAAGAATCAAACTAAAAAAGGAACTTATGAAAAATTGTCCAAAGTGCAACTCAGAACTGGAAGATTCCTTTGAGATTTGCTGGAATTGTAATTACACCTTACCGGAAGATACCGACAAAGAATCGGCAGATGATTCGCAAAGTGAGAATGAGGTAAAAATTGAATGTCTCCGTTGTAAAGTTCCTCTTGCTTTTTCGGGTAATTATAATTTTCAAACAGTATTGAACTTAGGCTTTTTCAACAACAGGGAATCTTTTGATTTATATATTTGCCCTAAATGTAGAAAAGTGGAATTTTTTTCTCCGGAAGAAGACGAATAACCGTAATTAAACCGAATGGAGTAGCCAACCTCCCTAGCCCACTCACAAGGCAATGAATTTACAATCATATATCTATTACTGAAAAATTAATCAAATTTAAATACAAGCATTATGAAAAAACCTACTGCCATTTTAATTCTTTTATTGCTGGCAAATTTTACATTTGCACAAGTACTTACGCTGGATGTATTTAATCCGGTCCCAAGGGTTGGCGACAAACTAATTGTATATTACAAGTTAGAACCTGAACCATTGGTAAAGGTTGCCAAAAGTACCATTAAACCGGAAGTAACTTGCCGAACAGTTGACAACAGCATTGTCAATGGCCATTTTCAGTTGGAGCAAGTGATTGAAAACAAAAAAGAAGTAAAAGTGGGTCCATTCATAGTTGAACTTGATGGAAAACAATATAAATCGGAAAGTCAGGTTTTGAAAGTATTTCCCGAATTGCCGAATGTAAATACAGGTTTATGGGTTCGATTTGTAGAATGTCAGAAGAACTACTATATCATTACCGAAATACGTACACTCAATAAACCGGAGGCCAACAATACAGCTTTCAGAATGACCCCAGTTCCGAAACCTGATTTTATGATAAACTTCAAAGCTCTGAAAGAACAGGGAGTACGGTTTATTGAAGCACGAAGTAATATTTCTTCTTCCCCGGTATCTCATAAAGATAATATGCCCGACAATAATGCCTATAAGACTTATACCATGGTGTATAGTGTAGCGCTTAATGATGGCTATAAAAATAACGGAATCATGAGTAAAGCACTTTTCGATAGCATCCCACCTGATATAAAATTTGAGCCGGTTAAGATGAAGTTCAATCACATCTACTAACTATGTTTATTATTTTATATCGATATAATCCAAACAATTCATCTCAATACAATCTCCATATGAAAAAAATTATAGGCATTTTAGTCCTCACTATTTATTCAGGTTTTACATATGCTCAAGTATTTACATTAGAATTATTTAACCCTGCACCCAGAGTAGGCGAAAAGGTAGAAATAAATTATACTATTGTACCGGAAACGTCAAACACCTCAACGAATGACAACGCGTATTATCAAAACAGTAAAGACATTATTGCCAGAGGATCATTAAGTGTGACTGAAAAAGTAAAAGACACTTCCGATATTAAAATAGGTCCGCTGAGTATGACGGTGGATGGTAAAACTTATAAATCTGATAAAATTGTTCTCAAAGTCTATCCTGAATTACCGAAAGTGAAAAAGGGCTTCTGGATTAGATTTATTGAGTTGAACAAGAAATACTATATTATAACTGAAGAAAGAAGGCTGAATGGTATAAGAACTATGCCTGTTAGAATTAATTATCCGAAAGCTCCCAATAAAATAGATGGAATTAAAAGCTTTCAGATATCCAAAAGTACAAGTTCGCTCGCCTTTTCGGACGAAACAGACAAAAATATTATGTATGTCACTTACATAAACATATATAGTATAATATTGGACGACGGATATAATAACAACGGTGTACTCACGAAAGATAATTTCCAAAACGTTCCGGATGATTTGGAGATACAACCTGTAAAGATTAAATTCAACTAAAATGCCCCCCTTGCTCCCGCGCGATTGTATCGCGTGGGGAAAGATAATTGGAATTTAGATTTGCCACACGATGCAATCGTGCGGCAGCGGGTGTGAGGCTTTGTACATTTAAT
>Ga0302213_1001311_pt1 | contig 11934 bp, 8 predicted proteins | sample II_Fen_N1_2_FD_194583 | JGI IMG/M metagenome (GOLD analysis project Ga0302213, IMG submission 194583) | Peat permafrost microbial communities from Stordalen Mire near Abisko, Sweden - II_Fen_N1_1 | ecosystem: Environmental > Terrestrial > Soil > Wetlands > Permafrost | place: Sweden: Abisko... | reverse complement strand
CTGGAATTTAGAACTGCCGTCTGCACGAAAAGTCAGTGTAGCCAAATATTTATCACTGAAATTGTATGTGCCACGTGTGAAAAATGATACAGCGTTGTACCTGTATGCAGCATCATTTGAATATCGGTTATCAAACGATCCGTTTTTTAAATAAATAGATTGATCATCATACCCGGGTACGTTAATAGCAGTACCGGTTAATTCTGATTGCTTTTCAATTCGGGTTGATTGTCCCAACAAAACACTGAAACTGCTCAACCCGATTTTGTCGGTATAAGTAAGCAGGTTATCATTGATTTGTTTTGTGGTAAGATTGAACCTTTTTGTCAGATTTGAATTAAGAACGCCTTGTGATCCGCCGACATTAAACTGTGGTGTGTAATTTTGATTTTTATAAAACACATAATCCAGGTTATAGGCTGACCTGAATTTTAATTTTGGACCCAGCTTAAATTCAGCAAATGCTGAGAATATCAAATTCAATCCATCTTCTTTCTGATTGTTGTAATAGGCTGTTGCAACCGGGTTCCCATATTGATTTCCTAACCCGACTTGCGTTGGTGATCCAAATAAAACAGGATACGCAGCCGTATTTTTAGTATCATAAGAACTATAAACAGGCGGATTCACGAATGCCTGAAAAAATGCGTCATTATTTGGAATGTTTTTCGTGTAATTGGACACTACGGTATTAAATCCCATATTCAACCAATCAGTTACTTTCTGATCCAACCGTGCACGGAAATTATATCGTTCGTAGTCGTTCTTTGCATTCATAATTCCTTCCTGATAGAAATAATTTCCACCAAAGGAATAGCTTGTTTTTTCGGTAGCACCTGAAATGTCGATAGCATGACTATGAGTCAGGGCATTGCGGACCAACTGGCTATACCAATCGGTAGAAGCAGGATAATTTGCTGCTACTTTTGGAATATAACCGGTAGTGCTTGCATTTGCATCATTCAACATTTGTACATATTGGTCTTTGTTGGCAAGTTTCACAACATTTACAGGGATCTGATACCCCACATATCCATCATAACTGACATTCACCTGATCCATCTTCCCTTTTTTGGTAGTTACCAGTACAACTCCATTCGCTGCCCTGACACCGTAAATGGCCGAAGCAGAAGCATCTTTTAATACTGTCAGGTCCTCAATGTCGCTGCTGCTCAGAAAATCAATGTTATCCACAAACACACCATCCACAACATATAACGGATTACCGTATTCACCAATAGATCCTAATCCGCGGATCTTTACATCTGGTCCTTTACCAGGTTCTCCGTTATTGACAATTTGTACACCCGCCATTTTACCTTGCAAAGCAGACATGGCTCCCGAAGTCGTCTGTTTACTCAAATCAGTCCCTTTTACCGTAGAAAGAGGTGCCGTCATATCTTTTACTTTTTGTGTTCCATAACCAACAACCACTACTTCCTCGAGGTTTTTGGTGTTCGATTCCATCAGTATCCTCAACTGGGCATTGTCCTTAATAACCATTTCCTGGCTGATATATCCTATATACGAGATCAGCAGGGTTGAGCCGACAGGTAATGCAAAAGCAAATTTTCCATCAATATCGGTGACCGTTCCATTGGTTGCTCCCTTTTGCATAACGGTTGCTCCAATCAAAGGTTCCGCTGTCTTTTTATCGACAACTACTCCACCCACATTTATATTTTGTGCCAGGAGTGTGCCGGATAAAATTAGTGCAACCAGTAAAACACAGTACGTTCTTTTTTTCATGGTGTAGTGATTTAATACGTTAATAGGTTCATCGTAATTTATATTTATAGAAAGAACACATTCTTTTAAACTTGCTTTATGCGTAGAATAAAAGTTATATATTTACATTATTATGCAAAAATAAAAACTTTGGAATTATTGAATGTTACATAATTTCAGAAAGTTATTACATAATTCACATTTTTCAAATCATCAACGATAACAATGTCAGCAAACTGACTTTGATTATTGATTGTTTTTAATAGTTGTTTTAAAACCTAATCTCCGTAATCCGTTATGAATTTCAGAATTGCTCATAAATAATTTCCAGAGCAGCCCGCTCCTGTAATTTTCAATCATCACGGCTATTGGTCCCTGGTCAATGGCCAGGTAGCTGTGTACAACCTGTTGCCCATCCACCAATCCGGAATTAAAGGCATCATAAAACCCATATTCACCTAACAGGATGTTTCCTTTGTTGTAGTAAAAATACCGTAAAGCATCTATCGATTCCTTCGGGGTATATACCACAGATGCCAGAGCAGCAGTGGGTGATATGGTACCGTTTTCATCAGTAGTTCCAATCTGATGGGAAGTATATCCTACAATCGGATCGTCTGATGAAGTAAAACCCCAACAATTAGTCCCGTAACCGATTTGTCTTTTAGGATTTTCTTTCGCATATGCCACCTGAATTAATGCATGTGCACGATTCCGATCATAATAATTGGTGTATTTATCGGATAATCCATTCGGATTTAATCCAAGAAATGAATAATGCGTAAAAAATAAAGGACCACCGTACTTCATTCCTAAGTCAAGTTTTATCCCAAAGTATTTTTTCCCGTTTAAAAAGTAACTTGATTTCGTATAACAATTCTCATACACTGAAGATTCTATGGGGAATGTAGGCGATGAAGCTGCCAGCACATAGGTAATCAGGGTTTCATCAAAACCTGTTATACGATGGTTCAGTTTAAATCCGTAATTCTTCGACCAGTGCCAGTATAAGGCATCTTTTTTACCCTGGGTATACCAGTTCCATTCAACAGTCTCCCAGAGTTGGGTAATGCGTTTAACGAGATCCAGTTCATTCGGATTCCCATTCCTGAAATACTCCCGTGCAGTTAATAATCCTTCCACCATAAATGCTGTCTCTACCAAATCGCCACCATCATCAAACTGGCTGAAGCTAAATGCCTTTCCGGTATTGCCATTGTACCAGTGTGCCCAGGCTCCGTGAAAACGTTCTGTCTTTTCAAGGAAGCTTACAATTTTATTAATCGTTATAAATGCTTCATTCCTTGTGAAATAATTACGTTCGGCACCGGCAATCAGGGCCATAATTCCAAATCCACTTCCACCAACGGTGACTATGTTTCCATTCACATCATTACTCCGTTCCCGTGCCATACCGGTAACAGGATCGGCAAAGTCATAAAAATAACGGGTAGTATACCGCTGGGTCATATCCAGCAAGTCACTGTCATTAGCCGGTCGAACCGGTACTGTGACTTCAAATTTAGCAGCATTTTTATCATTTACCGATAAACCCTTGGGCATGATACGGTAATAAAAAGTCTGTTCTTTTTGGATCTGTTTTCCAAAGAAATCCATATACCTGTTCGAACCGGTCTCGGCTATTTTGCTGAAATTACTGTTTCCATCGTCCGAACGATAAATGTCGTATACGAATCCGACCCTGTTTTCCCAGGTAAGTTCAGTATGTGCCGAATACCCAACTCCTTTCAGCTTGTTGGGAACCAAATAATTAATCTTCTCTACAGCAAAACTGTTGCTGAAGATAAGTATAGAGAGACCAAACAGAATTATTTTTTTCATAATTTACCTCCAACTCCGTCAACTGACAGAGAGTTAAATTAGTTTGTATTTTTTATTTCCGGGACTATTCACCACCCAGATTACTATTCACCCAATTAACCAATTAACCAATCAACCAATCAACCAATCAACCAATCAACTATTTACTTAAGAACAAACCCTGTTTCTTTCACATCCCTCGAATTACCTCCGATAAACAACTTGTAATCTCCCGGCTCAGTACCATACGTCATGTCAAGCCTGTGAAATGCCAGCATGTCGGGGGTAATGATAAAAGTTACATTTTTACTTTCTCCGGCTTTCAATGTTATTTTTTCAAAACCCTTCAGTTCTTTCACCGGACGGGTAACACTCCCTACCAAATCGCGGACATAACATTGTACTATTTCTTCACCGGCCACATTCCCTGTATTGGTTATATTTACAGTTGCCTTCAGTTCTCCTTTTTCACTAAGTTCAGTAGTCGAAAGTTTGATATCCGAATAGGCAAAAGTGGTATAACTGAGTCCAAATCCAAACGGATATAACGGATCATTCGGACTGTCGATATACCTCGATTTATACTTTGGATCCGGTAAATAATTCGGGCGACCGCTGTTCTTTTCGTAATAGAAAATAGGAACCTGTCCCAGGTTACGTGGGAAGGTCATTGTTAGTTTTCCTGAAGGGTTGTATTCTCCGTAAAGTACCTGTGTTATGGCTTTCCCACCCATGGTTCCGGGGAACCAGACTTCCAGTATGGAATTTGCCTGTTCACTTTCTTTGGATAAATCCAACGGACGGCCATTCATTAATACCACCACAATAGGTTTATTCAACACCTTTAATTTCTCAAGGAGTTCTGACTGAACTCCAGGTATATGAATGTTGCTGCGGCTTGTTGCTTCACCGCTCCAGTCGCAGCTTTCACCAATAACCATTACTATTTTATCCGCATTTCGGGCAGCTTCAATGGCTGCTACGAATCCGCCACGATCATCGCCGAAAGGCTTGCAACCTTCAGAATAAGTCACATTCGCTTCACCATTGTAGGCTTTTAATTCATCCAGGGTCGATTTCATGAAGTTCCAGTCACCCGCTGCTTTCCACGAACCAAGCAAGTCACGTGTTGAAGTAGCCAGTTGACCGATAACCACTATTTTCTCTCCTTTTTTCAGGGGAAGGACATTGTTATCGTTTTTCAACAATACCATCGATTTTTTAGCAACATCCAATGTTGCCTCCAAATGTGCGGGTGAATAGACTTCGCGTTTTTCACGGGCTTCATTGCAATACAGGTAAGGATCTTTAAACAGGCCAAGCATAAATTTCACCCGTAATATTCGTTTCACGGCATCATTTATAGCTTTATCCGGTACCAATCCCTCTGTAACTTGTTTTTTCAGGTATTTGAAATATACTTCTCCCTGCATATCCATATCCACTCCTGCTTTTACTGCCAGCAGACCTGCATCTGCTTCATTCCCCACTATGCCATGGTTCACCATTTCATTTATGGAAGTATAATCGGTTACAACGAATCCTTTGAATCCAAGTTTGGTACGTAAAATATCGGTGAGCAGGTATTTGCTTCCGGTGGCAGGAACGCCAAAAAGCTCGTTGAATGATGACATGACACTCATGGCGCCTGCATCAATGGCAGCTTTGTAGGGAGGAAGGTACGTATCCAGGAAAACACGTTCGGACATATCCACCGTGTTATAATCACGTCCTGCAAGTGGGGCGCCGTATGCAGCAAAATGTTTTACACAGGCAAGTATGGTGAGGGTATCGCTTAGGTTATCACCCTGAAAGCCATGAACACGGGCTGCAGCAATCTTTGAACCTAAATACGGGTCTTCACCCGCACCTTCGGATACACGGCCCCAACGGGGTTCAACCGATATGTCACACATGGGAGCAAATGTCCAGTTTATTCCTGAAGCTGCGGCTTCGGCTGCTGAAACACGTGCCGACTTTTCAATAGCAGCCAGATCCCACGAGGACGATTCTCCCAATGATATTGGGAAAATCGTCTTATGCCCGTGGATCACATCGTAACCAAACAACAAGGGTATACCTAACCTTGATTCTTTTACGGCAATTTTCTGAAGCTTGCGTGTGTATGCTGCCGTATGTGCGTTGAATATATTTCCACAATTTCCTTTGCGGATATCGTCTAAATAACCTTTTTTGAGGGTGGGGCCGGTTACATCCCAATCGCTGGAAAGTAATACCATCTGACCGATTTTTTCGTCAAGGGTCATTAACCGGAGAACAGAATCTACTTTATGATCCAGAATAGCATCTGCATTTGATTTTCCTGTTGTTGCACAGGCTGAGAAGAATGTTGAAGCCAATAGCACAAAGACAAAATTTCTTTTCATAGGATGTGATTTTTTCTTTTATTACTAAACGTTACAAAGTAAATACTTGTTTTTTTGAAAAGCTAATTTGTGTACCCAATAAGAACCCTACACTAAAAAGATGTCAAAAAACGAACCCCTACTTTAACCCTACATCATATTATAGAAAGTGGCTAAATAATTGATAAATAGAAGTATGAATCTTTTGTTTGTTTTGGAACATACACTGGATATCCTTCCTCGAATTTCATGAAAATGGCATCTGAATGAATCATGTTGGCCTTAATAGTGAAAAAGAAATACCAATATGCTTTAAACTATCTTTTCAGTTATGCAGGAATTCTGTAAAAACACCATAAACTGTGATTCAATTTATCGAAACAGGGTTGATTGAAAAATTATTCTTTGTGATTATCCGCTACATGTCCTAAGATAAATCGATATCCAAAATACGAAGGAATTAAAATGTAATAAGCCAAGTATTCAATTTACATAATTCAAGCTTCTCCTTTTTGTATCCCAACTTAATCCCGTTCAGGCACAAGTGGGAGTGCACTGTGCAACGACTTTGTCATGTCTTTCTACCTTTTCCTCACCGCACCTTTCCTTATCCTACCAATAACCCACCTATAACTCACCTCTTAATATGATATGGGATATGGATGCGTTATAGGTGGGATATCTAAGGGACAACTAAGAAACAACTGAAACAGCGTGACACAGAGATGTCGAACGGGTTATAAAGGTCAGGATAGGAATTAAACAGGAAAGTCTGTCGATGGGCTATTTTGGAGTATAAATCATTTGTTTCAAAATTTACTATTCTGCTGAGCAAGTCAGTTGTATAAAACAGGTAATAATTTTTTGGTTTATAACGCCATTTTATAGTCTCATTAAATTTAAGGAGTCTATGCGGATAATCATATTATTTTTTTATCCGTTTTGTTTTTATTAATCAGTCGTTTCAATAGTTCAAAAAGAGAGCGGAATCCAGGATATTATCCTTGCTTCCGCTCTCTTTATGAAATTTACAGGTGCATTAACCGCTAAACTACAAATTTTTATTTCCTGTTACTATCGTTTCTTTCATTCGAATCACCGTTGCTTCTCGACTCTGTGGTTCGGGAAGCGGGTGCAGGAGTCGGTGCCCGCATTTGTTTTTGCACTTTTACCGGTTGCCCGATTGTACGCCCGTAGTAATTCGTGTTTTGATTTGTCCTGACAGGCTTAACTTCATTTTGCTGACGTGCACCTGTTTCAAATCCTGATACCCTTGGAGGCATCACTATGTTGCTCTTATCATTCCGTTCTTGCCGGTTTGTATTTCCGTTGTCCGAAGGTGTAGGTGTGGGCCGGGTAACATTATTGTTATCGCCCCTGTTCGGTTGCGAATGGTTATCAACAGCATTAGGTTGCCGGGTAGCATTGTTATCGCCTCTGTTCGGTTGCACGTTATTATTCCGGTTATCCGGTTGCTGACGGGTACTAATGTTCGGCTCCGGTGACCGGGTTGGCTGATTGTTGTATGTATTATTGTTTTGCTGACGACGGTCGGATTCTGAGTATTTAAACTGACGATTGCCTTTTACGTTCTCATTGTCCCATCTCCTTGCACGGTTTCGTTGGTTATCCGGCCAGTAAACAGCACTCCGGCTATTTTCATTATATCCACGTACATACGGGATATTGCTGTGATCGTAATAGTCACGGTAATAATACCTGGGATAATGCGAAACATAGTACTGTTGGTGCATCCACGGTTGATACGTGTTATAATCAATGGCAACTGTGAAGCAATTATCCAGGTCAAAGTCGGCATAAACGGGTGGTAAACTTTGTGAATAAGACCATTGTCCGTTGTTCAGATAAACGAATTCTCCGGTGGAAAGATCATAATACGTTTCTATATCCGGTAAATAGTAATAACGAACTCCCTGTACATAGGGTGGTGCCCATGATGGATTGTCATACCTGATTTGTGCGGAAGGTGTAACGTAGCTGTACATATCGCATGCACTGAATAGCATTACGAAGAGCAGGGTAGAAAGAATGAGCGAGGTTCTTTTTAAACGTTTCATGACTGTTGGTTTTTAAAACAATTCATAATTTAAAATTCATAATTCATAATTCACAATTCATATACTCACTTAAACAAATTATTATTCAGATGGTTTAATTCGGGATACAACCAGGTTGTTCTTCTGCTAAAACTGTCATTGATGAAGATCCTTTACTATCGCCAATTACCACTCAATTATAAATAGATTGGAATTATCATAGCTTAAGCAAAAGATATGCCAGAGATTCTATCTGAATTTAATTACCTGAGTAAGCGATTGGAAGTTCAGTCTTTCTTAAACGATATACTCCGTTAGGAGTTATATATCAATAGAATAACGAAGAGTAACAAATCTTTTCTCCGTAGAAGATATACAAAATAATGGTAGTAAATGTCCTACGGACAAATTTTAGTGGAATCATGAATTTCTATGTATATCGATTGCCTGGCGGCAAATAGATTTACCCTATTTTATGGATGATAATTTTATTCATTAACCCGAACTCAGGTTATTCGTTTCATATCACAAAGAAGCTGAAACGTATTAAAACATTTCAGCCTCTTTGTTTCTGCTAAATAGGAAGTAATTGGATTGTCTGTTTAATGCTCAGTGATTTCGTGTTTTCCCTTACGAAACTTTTACAGGAGCTGTTCCGAAGACAAAGGAGATATTGCATTGAATTTGGGAATGATTAAACCTTTTGTTACCTTTGAAATAAAAACCTTAGTAAGTTCGTATCGCGGATAATCATTTTACTTTTTCTTGCTTCTTAACCGGTTTATAGTTTTCGTAATAAAGCCGGGTGCTTTTTTAGGACTTTCAATTTCACCGATCAAAAACCCATAGGGTTTAAGCGATTCAATGTGGTCGCATATAATTTTAAACATGGCAATAAGTGGAATGGCCAGAAAGATTCCTGCTACTCCCCAAACCAATTCACCAAGAACCATAGCAATAATGGTCGTAAAAGCATTAATCTTAACCTGTGTACCTACAATGATGGGACTCAGTATCCACTCCTGAATAAATTGCACTACCAGGTAAGTGGCTACAATACTTATCACCATAGGCATTCCGGCTCCCTGAACAACAGAGACCAACACGGTAAGCGAGGTACCAGTCAGATTGCCAATGAACGGAACAATTTCTAACAGGCCACACAGAATGGCAAAGAAAAGAGCATTTTTTACTCCTATTATGCTAAAACCAATGCCATACATAATCCACAGGCATGCAATCATTTTGGCAAGTCCAACCAGATATTGCTGGGATACAAATGTTATGCCGGTGAGCATCTTGCCCATTTCGGTTTGTTGTGCAGGAGGAACCAGTTTAAGTATAAACTTACGGATATGACTGCGGAAATAGAGTAAAAGAAAAATATACGCCATTACCAGGATGAATTCAGTAACCATAGAAGCTACCGATCCTGCCACTACCTGCATAGTGCCTGTAATGGACAGTTGTTCATTACTGAGCAGCTGCAGTTGTTTTTTGGCGGTAATACCAAAGGTGTTAAATATGTATTTCTGGATATTGTCACCGATGCCTTCAGCCCGTTGTGTCAGCAAGCTGAAATCCTTTGTCAGGTCAGTAATCTGCCAGGTAAGCAGTGCGCCTATTCCGGCAATGATAAGCAATAATACCAACAGGCATAATACCGGAGACAGTCCTTTCGGGATTTTTTTATTCTCCATCCATATACAGAATGGTAAAAAAAGCGTTGCTAAAATGCCTGCAATACTTAGTGGTATCAAAAATACCCGGGCATAGTATAATCCTGCTACCACAAGAAACAACAGTAAAAGCTTTTTTATAAACGAGGTTGATGTGATAGTCATTTTTTATTCACTTTTTGAATTCCTATTGAATCCTGCTATGTTCGATTATTAGTAAGGTATCAATGCAAAGCCAAAAGTCATTATAAAATAGAGAATCCCTATTAGCATAAGAAGTGCGAATATCCAGAATATCCAGCTGTGATGTATCACTTTCCAGTGAAACTTACGTTCGTGTTGAGCTTTGATATTATCTTCTCCGATAGTGCTATTTTTATCTTTTCCAGAATCATTCATTTGATTTTTCTTTTTTAAATTAGAGTTTCAATATTTCTTTAATATAAGCTTGTATACTATTGAAAATTAATAATTTGCAGATGCTTGCTTTTTAGCACTTTACCAATTATTAATTATTAATTTTTAATTATTAATTAAATTAGTCTTCTTTTTTCTTTACCGGGACAATCAGTACAGGTATCGGTGAGTTTGTCAATATGTCCTCAGCCTGACTTCCCAGGATAATACTTTCCAACCATTTCCGGCTGTGCGATCCCATAACAATGATATCCACATCCATTTTTTTAGCAGTTTTTAGTATAGAATCGGCAACTTCCCCTTCTATTAAAACTGTCTGAATATCATCATTACCCAAATGTTTTTTCACCTTATCCAAAAATGCCTGGCTGGTTTTATTTAAATCTCCCAACATATCCACCTTAAACTCGTGGTTGTAATTAGAATCGGAATAATACACCGGTAATTCGGATATTACATGCAATAATATGGGTTCTGCGTTCATCGACTGTGCCAGGGAATAACCTTCTTCTGCCACTTTTTTAGAGGTTGCATCGTAGTCCAGTGCAATCAATACTTTCTTCATCTCGTCTGTTTTCATGATCGTAGTATATTTAAATTATTAGTTTTTTCAGGGTATATTTTCCGAAAGTAGAATAGGTTCTGTTGTTTTCAAAAACAGCACTTACTGCACACGACAAAATTAAATCCATTTAACCGAATTTTTGTTGCAGAATTTTTGGAAATAGTTATATCATTCACACATTTATTTGTGTAAGACAGGTAGGATTGAATGGTGTATAGAATTTGAATTATGGGCTCTATGTGGGGCAGGAGGAATGGAAACAACTTTAATATTAAACAAATAATGCTTTATCACTTGAACAGCTATCTTATAAAGTTGAACTAAGAATTATAGACGTATTGCGAGCTGTTATCCAGCCACAAGCATTACCATTTCCTTATTTAATGAAGGGTATATCAGGAAGGACGGTGGGAGACATTTACCTTATCCTTATTTTTTAGACACTTTACTTACTGGATAATCAATATTGTAAAATTTTTTCAAGTTAATTCTTCCATTTTCATCACCCAGTTCTGCTCCTTTTTTGAAATCTTCAATGGCAAATTTTTTCTCTCCCAAATTCTTGTACGCTAAGCCACGATTAGTCCAAGATGTAGATTCTTTTGGATCTATTTTTAATGCTTTGTTCATGTCATTTATAGCTAATTCATTTTTTCCTAATTCTATATATAAACTAGCCCTATTATGATAAATCATTGGATACATTGAATCAAGCCTTAATATTGAATTTATATCAATAATGGCTAAATCATATTTTTTTAACATTGCATAACTAAAGGATCGACAATTGTAAACATCAATAGCTTTTGGATTTAGCTCAATTGCTGAAGTAAAATCTTTAATAGACAATTCAAATTTGCTCTGTTCTTGATAATCAAATCCACGACAATAATAAGTTTTATAGTTTTTAGGATTAATTTTTAAAGCTGATGTCATATCAGCAATAGCTAAATCATTCAATGATTTTTTTTTATAAGTTATTGACCGATAATAATACGCATCAAAATTTTTTGAGTTGATTTCAATTGCAGATGTAAAATTCTTAATTGCTAAATCAAAGTTCCCTTTTTGAAGGTAATTTCGCCCTCTATTTAAATATGTTGAATCATTTTTAGATGTACAAGAAATTAGAGTTAAAACACACACGTAAAAAATTAATAATTTATTTTTCATATATTTTTTTATTTTTAAGTACAAGTTCGTAATTAATGTATTTTGATATCCATTAAACTTTATATAAGATGTTCACCTATATACAGATATTTAAAATTAATGAAATGAATCACTATTTGGATCTACTT
>Ga0302213_1001306_pt1 | contig 11957 bp, 9 predicted proteins | sample II_Fen_N1_2_FD_194583 | JGI IMG/M metagenome (GOLD analysis project Ga0302213, IMG submission 194583) | Peat permafrost microbial communities from Stordalen Mire near Abisko, Sweden - II_Fen_N1_1 | ecosystem: Environmental > Terrestrial > Soil > Wetlands > Permafrost | place: Sweden: Abisko... | reverse complement strand
TTTTTTACCGAAAGAAAAAATTGTGGAAGTGGCGGAAGCTGTTCTTATCTTTCAGCGTGACCATGGAAATCGATCGGAGAGAAAGAATGCCCGTCTGAAATATACGATTGACAGACTTGGATTGGATTTTTTCCGTGCTGAACTGGAACGTATCAAAGGAATTAAACTCGAATCGGCAAAGGAGTTTAAATTTGAAACCCTTGGCGATAAATACGGTTGGTCGAAAAGCGAAGACGAATTATGGCATTATGGCGTTTTTGTAGAAGGTGGTAAACTGGTGGATAAAAACGGTTATCATCCTAAAACGGCGATTCGTGAAATTGCTAAAATACACCAGGGAACTTTTATTCTTACCGGTAATCAGAATGTGATTATCGCTCAAATTTCTGAAAGTCAGAAACCTGTTATTGAGGCTTTGTTGAAAAAATATAAGATGATTAATGCCGATAAACTTTCGGCACTTCGTCAAAATTCAATTGCTTGTGCTGCTTTGCCTTTGTGTGGGCTGGCATTTGCCGAAGCTGAACGCTATTTGCCAACCTTAGTAGATGGCATAGATAAAATTCTGGAAGCAAATGGGTTGTTTAAAACGCCCATCAGCATTCGTATGACGGGCTGTTCAAACGGTTGCGGTCGACCATTCTTGGCTGAAATTGGCTTAGTCGGCAAAGCTCCCGGAAGATACAATTTGTACCTCGGTGCAAGTTTCACAGGCGAAAGACTCAATAAACTGTACAAAGAAATGCTTTCGGAAGACCAGATTATTGAAGTTCTGACTCCAATCCTGGCTGATTATGCAAAAAGCAAAGAAACGGAAGAGCATTTTGGCGATTTTGTAATCCGAAAGGGTTACATAAAAGCCACTACAGCTGGTTTAAACTTTCATGAATGAGAAGAACCCCTAGCCCCTAAAGGGGAATAAAAATACAAACGAACATGAATAATATAAATGACGAAAGCAACTCCGGGTACCTTCAGGAGATAGGGATTAACTCCCCTTTAGGGGTTGGGGGTCGACGCGAAGACTTACAATTTCTACCTATTTCCATCAACGTAACCAACAAGAAAATACTACTGATTGGTGGCGGAAAAGTGGCAACGCACAAAGGAACCATTATGGCTCGTTTTGTGGATAATGTAACCGTTATTTCACCTGAATTTACATCTGAAATTCTTAAATTGCCCTATACATTTATTGAAAAAGAGTATGAGAAAAGTGATTTGAACGGATTTTTTTTGGTTTATGTATGTACCGGAAATCATGAGCTAAATGCTCAGATTAAGGTGGATGCCGAAGAATTAGGAATTTTGACCAGCGTTTGCGATGCGCCAATGTTGTGCGATTTTGTGTCGCCCGCCATTCACAAACAAGAACATGTTACGATTTCGGTTGGTACAAATGCCCGAAATGCTTATCAAGCAGTTGATATTCGTAACCAAATAACTAAATTATTTGAGGATGGTACACTTCATATCTAAAAGCCAGACCAATAGCTCGTTGATTGAACGCGAACAGTTTTTCAACAATATGCATTTACCCGAAAATACACCGCATGTATTGTTGCAAACCTGTGACCGCATTGAGTTATATTGGGGCGAAGGAGCTGTTCCTGAGCACATAGCACATCACCTTTTCAGCGTAGTTTCGGGTTTGGAATCATCGCTGATTGGTGAAGGTGCAATTCAGGGTCAGGTGAAAAATTGTTATCAGCAATCCGCATCAAAATACAAACTGTCGGGTTCACTTCATAAATTATTTCAAACAGCATTGAGCGTTGGTAAGCGGGTTCGTACCGAGTCTGCAATTTCGCAAGGAGCCATATCGCATAGTCAGGCTGTAATAGAATGTCTTATTCAGGAAAAAATTCCGTTGAAAAACGCCCTGATTACTATGCTTGGCATCAATAAACTGAACGAAGATATTATCAAATTCCTTCAGGCAAAAGGTGCAATGTCCATTTTTCTGGGCAATCGTTATTATGAAAAAGCGCAGGATATGGCTTCAAAATACGATTGTAAAGCTTTTCGTTTCGACGAAATGAAACCGTTTTTGGAGTTTACTGATGTGCTTATTTCAGCCACATCGGCTCCACACCTGATTGTGAGACCCGAACACATTTCGCCAAATCAAAAAATACTGATTCTGGATTTGGCCTTCCCGCGCGATGTGGACCAACGGATTGGTGAAATGCCAAACGTAACTTTATATAACCTGGAAGACATAAAACATCGTGTAAATCAGAATCTCGATTCAAGACGGAAGCGAGTTGAGAAAGCTTTGGAAATTATTGATGAGGAAGTGCAGAAATTTAGTTCCCTAGCTCATTTTCATAAATTCTCACCTACCACAAACGTGGTATAAAATTACCGTAATTGTGCGATTGTATCACTTAGAAAAAAGTAGGAATTTTGTATCGTTCAATAAAGATGAACGAAATCGATATAAATCCTAAATTGAAACGAATGATACATTATTTTATAATACCAGGATATCAGGGCTCGGGTGCCGATCACTGGCAAACATGGATTGAAACTACTCAACCCAATTTTCACCGAATTCAGCAACGCGACTGGGACAATCCCAACTTAGTGGAATGGGCTGAAAACATAGATAAAGTCATTGCCGATTATGATCCGGATTCTGTTGTTTTAGTGGCGCATAGTTTAGGTTGCCTTACAGTGGCTGAGTGGGTGAAACGATACAATCGCCGTGTAAAAGCTGCTTTGCTGGTTGCGCCTCCCGATGTGGAGGTTATTCGTCGGAAGGTAGATAACCAACTGATTGATGAAACCCCAACTCAACGAATCCCTTTTCCTACAACGTTGGTAGCTAGTACAAACGATCCGTGGATTACCATCGAACGAGCTGAATATTATGCCCAAAACTGGGGCAGTGAATTTATAAACATTGGTGATGCAGGACATATCAATAATTTGTCGGGTTACGGCGAATGGGAACAAGGATTGGAAATTTTGAAAAGATTAGGCTAATAATGAATTTTGCATTATGAATTATGAATTGATAAAAGTTATTTCCCGCCAGAGTCCTCTTGCCTTACTTCAGGTGCAGGAAGTTTTCTCTTTTTTCCCGGATGTAAATTATGAGTTGATTAAACTTGAATCGTACGGAGATAAGCACAAGGAAATTTCCTTGCTGGGTAATCCGCCTGCTGATATTTTTACACGAGAACTTGATACGGCCATTTTAGATGGTACAGCCGATATAGCTATACATTCCGCCAAGGATCTTCCTTATCCGTTACCAACGGGTTTATCCGTTATCGCTTTGTTTGATGCATTTGATCAGACCGATTCGTTGGTAAGTCGTCAAAACCTGACGTTGCGGAGCTTACCAACTGGTGCTCGAATTGGAACAAGTTCGCCTACACGTCGCAAGGAATTGTTGGCTCTTCGTCCCGACATAGAAGTTGTCAGTATTCGTGGAACGATTGAAGAACGAATTGCTCTGGTTGATAGTGGAGAAATAGATGCATTGATAGTTGCTTCGTGCGCTTTGACCAGACTTAGTTTATCGCATCGAATAGCCGAAGTATTGCATTTTGAAACACATCCGCTTCAAGGAAATCTGGCAATAGTAGCAAAAACCGACAGGCCGGATTTGCAAATACTTTTCGCCGAAAAAGATGTTAGAACCAATTACGGAAAAGTTACTCTGGTAGGCTTTGGTCCGGGTAATCCCGATTTACTTACGTTGGGGGGTGACAAAGCGTTGGCACAGGCTGATATTATTTTTCACGACGATTTATTGGATAAAGATTATCTTGATAAATACAAGGGTGAGAAAGTGTATGTTGGCAAACGAAAAGATCGTCACAGCTTTGAGCAGGGCGATATCAACCGATTATTGCTGGATGCCGCTCGTGCCGGAAAGCAAGTAGTGAGATTAAAAGGCGGTGACCCGATGGTGTTTGCCCACGGTGGAGAAGAAATTGAATTTCTGCAAAGCAACTTTGTAGAAGTGAGTGTTATTCCGGGCGTTTCGTCGGGCATTGCCGTTTCGGCACTAACAAAAGTTCCTCTTACACATCGCGGTATTGCTTCGTCGGTGGCTTTTATCTCGGGTCATTCGGATGCAGTTCAGATTCCACAAACTGATACATTGGTTTATTATATGGGCGGATCAAATATTCGATTAATTGCTCAAAAAGCAATTGCTCAGGGCAAAAATCCGAAAACACCCGTTATGCTGACACATAATGTTTCGTTGCCCGACCAGCAGGAGTTTTTCACTACACTCGAAGAACTTGCCCTAAGTGAAACGAAATATCCTACTCCGGTAATAATCGTTATTGGAGATGTAGTATCTTTGCGAAATAATGCAGAACAGGCGGTTCTTAAGCCACAATATTTAATTACCGGAACCCAGAAAGAACATTATGAGCAGTTAGGAACGGTTATTCATCAACCCTTGATTAGTATTGAAGCAATAACCCCAAATCCTGATTTGGAAAGGGAATTAAATCAGTTGGATAAATACGATTGGTTGCTTTTTACGAGTCGGTACACGGTGAATTTCTTTTTTGAAATCTTGCAAAAAAGTGGAAAAGACTCACGTCATCTGGCCGGATTGAAAATAGCTTCGGTTGGCAGAATAACATCGCAGGAATTGAAAATACACGGTATTATTCCTGATTTGCAAGCAACCGAGGAATCATCAGTCGGACTGTTGAAGCATTTTGAAACTACTAATATTCCTGCGGGGAAAGTATTTATTCCAAGGTCGGATATTGGTTTGCCTGTTTTGCCGGAAGGATTGAAAAAGCTGGGTTGGGAAGTAACCACAGTCAGTGTTTACCACAATACTTACCCTGACAATCTCAAACCATTGGATTTGACAAATATACAAAATATCGTGTTTTCTTCGCCTTCGTGCGTTACTAATTTCTTACGATTGTACGGTGCTTTCCCCGAGGGGAAGAATTTTATTTTCAGAGGGAAAGAAACGGAGAAACGATTTAATCAGTTGACAATTCATAGTTGATAGTTGACAATTTGAACTTATAAATAATGAAAAGATTCAGACAATACAGACTCGATGCAGCTACCCGCGACCGGTATGCTGATGTGCGGGTTTCGGTGAGTGATTTTATTTATCCGTATTTTGTGGTGGATGGTGAAAATCAGGAACAACCCATAGCTACGTTGAAAGGGATTTCGCGCTTTTCCATCGACCGGTTGTTGGTTGATTTAGAAGAAACCGTGGCATTGGGCATTGATAAGATCCTGTTATTTGGCGTGATTGAAAATAACCTGAAAGATGCGTTCGGAACAATAGGCTACAATTCCGATGCATTGGTTTGCAGGGCAATCAGAGCCATTAAAAAACAATTTCCGCAGCTAATCATTTTTACCGATGTTTGCCTTTGCGAATACACTTCGCACGGGCATTGCGGATTGCTGCATGGTGAAATTATAGACAATGACAGTACGTTACCTTTGTTGGCACAAATGGCATTGGTTCACGCACAGGCCGGTGCTGATTTTGTAGCTCCATCTGCTATGATGGATGGACAAATACAAGCATTGAAAGATATTTTAAAACTGCACAACCAAACCGCGAAAGTGCTGGCTTATTCGGCCAAGTATTCTTCCAACTTTTACGGTCCGTTTCGCGATGCAGCGGGTTCTGCACCCAGTTTTGGCGACCGCAAAACCTACCAAATGGATTATAGAACCAAGAATCAGGGCATCGAAGAGATTGCCGCCGATATTGAGGAAGGTGCCGATTGGGTAATGGTGAAACCGGCTCAGGTTTACCTGGATATTATCCAACGGGCAAGTGTGGAGTTTCCAAGTATTCCATTAGCCGCCTATCAGGTTTCAGGCGAATATGCGTTATTGAAAAACGGAGCGGAAGCCGGATTAATAAACGAGGAACAAGGTTTCTACGAATCGCTAACGGCCATCAAACGTGCCGGAGCAAACTATATAATTACCTATTATGCAAAGGATTTTGTCAGAAAAGGCCTATAAAGAGGCTGTGAAATACATTCCCGGCGGAGTGAATAGCCCGGTGCGGGCGCTGAAAAGCGTGGGTGAAGCTCCGCTTTTTGTGTCGAAGGCAGATGGCGTTACACTTACCGATGTGGATGGCAATTCGTTTACCGATTTTTGCCTGTCGTGGGGCGTTTTTATTCTCGGGCACAATCATCCGCAAGTCAATCGAGCAGTAAAAGCTGCGGTTGATTTGGGAACAAGCTACGGCATTCCCACTTTGCAGGAAACACAATTGGCCAAATTGTTGGTTGAATCTGTTCCGTCGCTCGAAAAAGTGCGTTTTGTCAGTTCGGGAACAGAAGCGGTGATGAGTGCCATTCGGGTAGCCCGTGGTTTTACGAAACGAAATATCATTATCAAGTTCGATGGCAATTACCACGGACATGCCGATCATTTATTGGTGGCAGCCGGTTCAGGCGTTGCCACGTTGAATGGCAGTTCATCGAGCGGTATTCCCACTGATTTTACAAAGTACACGCTAAGCCTTCCTTATAATGATATTGAAACGGTAAAAGCCGTTTTTGAAAAGCAGGGCGACAACATTGCTGCTGTTATTCTGGAACCTGTGGCGGCAAATATGGGTGTGGTGGTTCCTTCGCCCGAATTTCTGACAGGATTACGCCAACTCACCTTGCAATACGGTGCGTTATTGATTTTTGACGAAGTGATTACGGGCTTTCGTCTGGCGTTGGGTGGGGCGCAGCAACGGTTTGGCATTACGCCTGACTTATCTACGTTCGGTAAAATTATCGGTGGTGGATTTCCGGCGGCTGCTTTTGGCGGACGGGCGGACATTATGGATATTTTGGCTCCCGAAGGTTCGGTTTATCAGGCCGGAACACTCTCCGGCAACCCGATTGCCATGGCTTCGGGCATTCAAACCTTGCAATTGCTTAGCCAGCCTGATTTTTATACGAATCTGGAAACCCGAAGCAATGCGTTTATTGCTGAATTGAGCGAAATTATCAAGGCTAAAGATATCGTGCTGAATCATATCGGGTCGATGTTTACCTTGTTCTTTTCGGATCATGAAATACGGAATTTTGAAGACGTGAAACGGAGCGATACCGAACGGTTTGCTAAGTTCTTTCGGGCGTTACTTGCCCAAAACATCTACTTTTCCCCATCCGCTTTTGAAGCAAATTTCATTTCTGCATCACATACCGACCAGCAACTTGAGCAAACTATACAGACTATAAAACAAGTACTTACCTTGATTTAGCAACTGTTTTCCATTCTGAATGTCGCAGGAACGATTCTGAAAGTTGCGGGAGTGATTCTGAAAGTTGCGGGAGTGATTACTAAAGTTGCGGGAGTGATTCTGAAAGTCGCAGGAGTGATTCTTAAAGTCGCAGGAACGATTCCTAAAGTCGCAGGTGTGATTCTGAATGTCGCGGATATGATTCTTAAACTCGCAGAAGCAATTCTTAAAGTCGCGGAAACAGATTTGTTAATCGCGGGAACGATTCTTAAGTTCGCGGGAGTAGTTTTGTTAATTGCGGAACTGAAAAACGAAAGCTTTATATTACGACCCATCGCTTCCCGCCATTCTCTATACTTACCAAAACACCCACCCATAAAGTGGTTGTGAATTTGATTAAAAATAGTACTGCATTTTGTTGTTAATGCAAAATATTGTTTTTATCTTTGGGGGGTTAATTAAATGGATAAATAATAATCAATCAATTAATGAGTTGGATATGCTCAGTAGAGTTAAATCGCTGTAGTTTAGCAAACAAGTAAAAATGCAATGATTTAGAAAACCTGAACACAGTAGATATATGCGATATATATCCAGTTAACTGGACATATCCATTTTCAACTAAGCATATTTACGTGTTATGCCCCATTCTATGAAAAAAGCAGACATGATAAATAAGTATTATTTGCACTTGACATCGAATATATAAATGACATTTCTCAAATTTAAATGAATGAATGCTACAATAAGAATTGATTTTAAGCCAAAAGAATCTGATTTAATTAATATTACGGATTGGCTTTATGCTGAATATGTCAAAACAAAAACTGGTTTTTACTGTAACATGAATATAATAAAAACTTGTTTTGATGAAAATAGAATGGTGATAATATTGGTTAATAAATATGCAGTTGGTTTTATTACCTGGGCTTTTAATACTTCATACTCAGCAGAAATTGTAATAGCAGAAATTCATCCTGCATTTAGAAAATTTGGATATGGAAAGATTTTGGCAAACCACCTATTCTCTCATTTTATAAAAAATAACATCTTAACAGTTGATTTAGAGTGTGCTCCAGCTAACTCTGTGCATTTTTGGAAAAAATTCAAATTCAAAGAGTTTCCAAAAGATGAAAGATGGGAAAGACCTAATTTAGAACTTTATAAAATTCTTGTTGAGTGCCAAAAGCCAAATGTGATTAAGGACACAGAATCAGAAATTATTGAACTATGGAATGGTGAACCCTCTGAAACAAGAGACAGACTTCCAGATTGGCAATGGGAAATAAAGTATAAAAAAGGATTAAATCAACTGACAAAATCCATTATTTTCCCTTGTAAATATGATTGGAGGATTAGATGGAGAAAAGGAGATAAGGTTATTTATGATGAAAAAGTAAAACGATTCAATAACAATAAAATATCTTATGGAAAGTATCTTATTTTAGAAAACTTGTAATTGAAAATTTTCATCTCTCTTATGGCAAAGAAAGTTTTTACATAACAGAAAATAAAATTATATGATTAGATATCTTAAACTATCAGGACGAATTAATCGAAATGAACTTTTAGTTGTTACTCTGATTCTATTTCTATTAGAAGCAATAATGTGGTTAGTTTTAGCTCATAAATCAACAGGATTTATATTAATCTCAGCTATCGTCTTTATATTTTATTTAATACAATGCTCGAAACGATACCATGATTTAAATCTTTGGGGAATTAATGGATATGTTTGGTTTATACTCCCTATTGCAAATATTTTTTATTTTATTCAATTATATTTTAAAAAAGGTACTTTGGGAATAAATAAATATGGGAACCATCAACATTCTCTTTTTTAAATATTAAAACACATTCAAAATTTGCTATGGGAAAACAGGACAATGAAAGCATGAACAAATCATTAGACATTAATGAAGAAATCTTGTTTGAAGATAATGAGATAACTGAAACGTACGAATTTAGGCTTAAATATTCAAAAATAATTCAAGATGCTAAGGTTGAAAGTGTAAAGAACACAAAGGTTTACAATTGGCTAAAAAAAGATGGGGATTGGGTAGGTATTAAAAAACCAATATGTATTATAAGTTATGATTTTGATTCTTCTTCATCACCTAAAACTAGTTTATTACTTGCAACTAAAAGCGGATTTTTAGAAACGACAATTCATCACAATCATCATTTTAACGATGGGGATATTATTTATAAATTACATCCTATTGGCAGTTACGTAAATGAAAACTCCCATTTTAAGGAGGACTTCTATTTCTACTTCGATCAATATGCTTATAATGAATTCTCACAGTCCTATTTTGACAAAGGCTTTCATATTAAAGAATGGCTTAAACAAGATGGTGAATTTGTCAATCAAGGTGAGATTATTTTAATCTTAGCAGAAGGTAATTATTCATTTGATAATGATAATATTTACAATCATTTAGCAGAAAAAACAGGGTTTTTGGATATCGAAAAATATTATAAAAACTTCCTCAATCAAATTAACCCTGTTTACATCATACACGAAAATGACGCAAAGAGAATAGACAGAAAATTTATTAATACAGCCGACATAAAACTTGATGATTTTACAAATAAGAAAATTATCAAATGGAGACAAGTCGGAAATAACAATGGATATTCTGAGGGTATTACTTCAATCTCAAATGACAACAAGACAACTTTTACATTTACATTCAACAATTTAGATGATAAAGATTTTATTGTTTTTCAATTTTTTTCAAAAGAAATGATGTTGTCAAAGGGCGATGTTGTATCTTTTTTATTCACAGACAATAGAATAATAGACTTTCCAATAAATGGAGTTTCTTATAAATCTACTCATCCGCATATCGAGAAACTTTTCGAAAATAAGGTTCAAATAACTTTAGATGAACTTCAACATTTTGAGAATACTGAGTTTTTAAAGTGGAAAATCACTCTAAGAAAACAGAACAGAGAAATTATTGGAGGTGAAAATGGAATTGGACAATACCAACCACATAAAAGTTTAAGAACTGTAATACGAAAGTTTACAAATGAATATCGTGATTTGGTAAGTTCTGAGATAACGAACTACAAACCACTATTAGAAAGAGAAACATTGACTTTATCAGTAGAAATACCAGTCGCCGAAGAGTGTCATGTCTATTTAATGACAGACACAATTAATCATTATCATAAAATCGGAATATCAAACAAACCTTCATGGAGAGAAAAAACGCTACAAAGTGAAAAACCAACCATAGAATTACTTGCTTCCAAGAAATTCATTAATAGAAAAATAGCAGCAAGTTTTGAAAAGGCATTACACGAAACATACGCTCAGAAAAGAATAAGAGGAGAATGGTTTAATCTTGATGTTTACGAAATAAATGAAATTATAAAAACCCTTAACGACTGACAAACAAAAAAAAACGAGCATAGGCTTTGTTTATTGGCTGGCTGACCCCGATAAATCGGGACAAGCTGTGCATTCTGACATCCCGAAAGTATCGGGAGCTCTCGCATTCAAATAATAGCTCAATTCTGCACTTCGCTCAGAACTGAACTAAGCATATTGGCGTATTTTAGATACTTGGAATAAAAGTGAATGCGACTTCCATTTTATCATGATAAATTAATGCACTCCTCGCAACTTCTCGAGTAAATAACCGTTTTATTAAAAACAAGGTATAAATACACCATTAAACATGACATTTGAAGAAATAATACATTACAGACGTTCGGTAAGACACTACAAGGATCTTCCACTTGATCCGGAAAAAGTGAAACACTGTATCGAACTTGCTACTTTATCTCCCAATAGCTCCAACATGCAACTTTGGGAGTTTTATCATATCACCAGTCCGGAAATTCTAAAAGAACTCTCCGTAGCCTGTTTGAATCAGGAATCGGCGAGTACTGCTCAACAAATGGTAGTGTTCGTTACAAGGCAGGATTTTTACAGAAAGAGAGCCTCCAAAATGATTGAACTGGAAACTCAAAACATTCTGAAAAACAGTCCGAAAGAGAAACAAGAGAAAAGGATCAAGAGATGGCAATTGTACTATGGTAAAGTTATTCCATTTTTATATTCCCGCTTTTTAGGGATTTTAGGAATGATTCGAAAAGCACTTGTGAACCTTGTTGGATTGTTCAGAGCCATCACCTATCAGGTATCTGAAAACGACGTGAGAGTGGTCGTTCATAAAACCTGTGCTTTAGCGGCTCAAACTTTTATGTTAGCAATGGCAAACGAAAGCTATGACACCTGTCCGATGGAAGGTTTTGATAGTAGAAAAGCAAAACGTATATTGAATTTACCTGCGGGGGCCGAGATTAATATGATTATTTCCTGTGGAATAAGAGAAGAACGCGGCGTATGGGGAGACAGAATGCGAGTTCCTTTCGACGACGTTTATCGTAAGATTTGAGAAACGACAAATGTCCTTTTTATTCCAAGTTTGTTGTTTTACAATCGGTGGATTTTATATACTTGGTATAAAAGAGAATAAAATACAACAAGGAGTATTTATTAATAATGAGTAATTAAGCCACACGATGAAATCGTGCGGCAGCATGAGTTTCACGACAGCGAATGGTAAAGATACCTAACAGGTTTCAAAAACCTGTTAGGTGTAAAAATAACCGATTATGCATTCACAAACATTTTCTTCCGAAACCAAAACGCCACGTTTACCAATCCAATCATTACGGGTACTTCCACCAGCGGCCCGATAACAGCTGTAAATGCTTC
>Ga0302213_1001297_pt1 | contig 12014 bp, 8 predicted proteins | sample II_Fen_N1_2_FD_194583 | JGI IMG/M metagenome (GOLD analysis project Ga0302213, IMG submission 194583) | Peat permafrost microbial communities from Stordalen Mire near Abisko, Sweden - II_Fen_N1_1 | ecosystem: Environmental > Terrestrial > Soil > Wetlands > Permafrost | place: Sweden: Abisko... | reverse complement strand
TGTACCAACCATAACTACCGATTTGTCGGGTTTCGGTCAGTGGGTTTCGCATAAACTTCACGATATTGAAGAAGGCGTGGGTGTTATTCATCGTTCGGATTACAATGGATTTAATGTGGCTGAACACATAGCTGAAATGATTTTTAAATTTAGCAATTATAATGCCGAGGAAATTAAAAGTGTACGAAAAAGAGCTGCATATATAGCTGAAAAAGCCTTGTGGAAGCATTTTATTCAATTTTACGACAAAGCGTATTCCATTGCGCTAACTAATAAAAACAAAAGAAAATAATATTCACAAAACAAACTTACGCAAACGTTTGAAGGGTTAAAGTTCTTTTATCAAGATTTTCGCTTCGCAGTTTGCTTGTTTTTTAGTATTTTTGTGGTATAAATGATATATAATTGACAGTATTTCTATAAAATTATTTAGGTATTGGTTTTATTAACGAAATAATTAGGTGTATGAAAATTAAAGTTAACAACGTAAATGAGAGAAACTTGAAGGAAATTAATGTGCGATCGCATTTGCCTGCAAGTTTGAGTAAGTTGGAAGAAATAGCCCAGAACATCTGGTGGACATGGAATAGCAATGCTAAAAATCTATTTCGACAAATTGACAAAGAAGCTTGGATTGAAGCTTCTTCAAATCCTGTTTTGCTGCTGAACATTCTGAATTATGACAAATTAGTGGCACTGGGTGAAAACAAAGAGTTCCTTGAAAAATTGAATGAGGTTTATACTGATTTTCAAGCCTATTTGAACGTTCCAAAAAATACGAAAACTCCTTCGCTGGCTTATTTCAGTATGGAGTACGGATTGACAGAAGTTCTGAAAATATATTCGGGTGGTTTAGGTGTTTTGGCCGGTGATTATTTAAAAGAAGCCAGTGATTGCAACATTGATATGGCTGCAGTTGGGTTCTTGTATCGCTACGGTTATTTTACTCAATCGCTCTCGGTGGATGGTCAGCAAGTGGCTGTTTATGAGGCTCAGAATTTCAATAATTTGCCGATTACTCAGTTGAAGGATGAACACGATGAACCGCTTACGGTTGAAGTGCCTTATCCGGGACGCCTGGTTTATGCTCATATCTGGAAAGTGGCTGTTGGGCGTATTTCTCTTTACCTGCTGGATACCGACATTGATTTGAACAGCGAGTACGACCGCTCCATCACTCACCAACTTTACGGAGGAGATTGGGAAAATCGAATGAAACAGGAAGTTTTACTCGGAATTGGTGGTATTCTGACGTTGAAAAAATTGGGAATCGAGAAACAGGTTTATCATTGTAACGAAGGTCATGCGGCACTGATCAATGCGCAGCGTTTGGTTGATTATGTTTCTGATAAGAATCTATCATTCAACGAAGCACTCGAAGTAGTTCGTGCCAGTTCATTATACACAGTACATACGCCGGTTCCTGCCGGACACGATAGTTTCGACGAAGGTTTATTCAGAAAATACATGGATGAATTTCCTGCTAAATTAAAAATTACCTGGGACGAATTTATCGATATGGGACGCGAACATCCGGGCGATCACAACGAAAAGTTCAGCATGAGTACATTTGCTTGCAATACCTGTCAGGAAGTAAACGGTGTAAGTTGGCTTCACGGAAAGGTTTCGCAGGAAATGTTCCAACCCATTTGGAAAGGTTATTTTGCCGAAGAATTACACGTAAGCTACGTGACAAACGGTGTGCATTTACCAACCTGGACTTCGTCCGATTGGAAATCCGTTTATGAAAAATATTTTACCAAAGCATTTTATGCCGATCAGTCCAATCTGAAAATATGGGAAGCTGTTTACAAAATCCCTGATGAAGAAATTTGGCATACCCGTATGCACTTGAAAAACAAATTGATTGGTTATATTAAAGATCAATTCCGTGAAAACTGGTTGAAAAATCAGGGTGATCCTTCGCGCATTGTTTCAGTGTTGGAAGCTATCAATCCAAATGCATTGATTATCGGATTTGGTCGTCGTTTTGCAACATACAAACGTGCCCACTTGCTTTTCACTGATTTGGAACGTTTGGAGAAAATTGTGAATGATCCGCTTCATCCGGTTCAGTTTTTATTTACAGGTAAAGCTCACCCGGCCGATGGCGGTGGTCAGGGATTGATTAAACGTATTATTGAAATTTCGCGTATGCCTCAGTTCCTCGGAAAAGTTATTTTCCTCGAAAACTACGATATGCGCTTAGCCAAACGATTGATCTCGGGTGTGGATATTTGGTTGAATACGCCGACTCGTCCACTCGAAGCATCTGGAACATCGGGCGAAAAAGCTCAAATGAATGGCGTTCTGAATTTCTCTGTTCTTGACGGATGGTGGTTGGAAGGATACGTTAAGGGAGCAGGTTGGGCGTTGACAGAAAAACGTACTTACGAAAATGATTTCCATCAAGATCAGTTAGACGCGGCTACCATTTACAGCATGCTCGAAAATGAAATTATTCCATTGTATTATGCTAAAAATACCAAAGGATATTCGCCGGAATGGATTCAAGTTATTAAAAACTCAATTGCTCAAATTACGCCCCGATTCACTACAAAGCGTATGATTGACGATTATATCGCCCGTTTCTATTTGAAATTGGCTACTCGTTCGGGACTTTTGTCGAATAACAATTTTGCAAAGGCTAAAGAGATTGCCGCCTGGAAACAAAAGATTGCAGAAGGTTGGGATCGAATTCAGGTGTTGACGTTGGATATACCGGATAAGTTGTTGCACAATCCTCAGGTAGGTGAGGAGTATGATATTAATATTGTGATCGATATTGATGGCATTAACGATAAAGGAATTGGTATTGAACTGGTTGCTACCAAATCGGATAAAAACAATGTAGAATCGCTTTACGATGTTGACGAATTGAAATTGGTGAAAACCGAAGGTTCCAAAATGTTCTTTAATATTCAATATCAATTGAATAAAGCCGGTTCGTTTAAATACGGTTTCCGTATGTTCCCTAAAAATGAAGATCTTCCACACCGTCAGGATTTCTGCTACGTGCGCTGGATTTAAAAGAATAAATTATCTGTAAACAAAAATGCCAATCAGCCATGTATCGCTGATTGGCATTTTTTATGGAGTTGCCAGTTGAAGTATGTCTTTGTTCGCAGCAATGTATTGGTTGGCTGCATCGTATCCGTGTTGATAAATAGCCTGAAACGAATCGAAGCTGAATTCGTGAAATTTCTTAATGGATTGCGGTTCAATCAGAAATTTGCAAAGGTTACGGCCTTCCTTGGAATTCTGGTGTTGCATGGCTCTGACCGAAAAAGCGAGTGTGTCAATTGGTTTTTTCAATTTCGTTGGCACAAGATGGGGAATCACATCCACCCCGATAATCACGTCGCATTGTTCGGAAATTGCCTGCGCCGGCATATTATTGAGCAGCCCGCCATCTGTGTAGTTAATGCTGTCCACTTTAATTGTTTCAAATAATCCGGGGATACTGGCCGAAGCGCAAACCCATTTGTCAAGTTCATTTCCGGAATTCTTTATTTCCCAGGTAGCGGCATTGAGGTTAACGACACAAACATTCATTTTTAGTTTTAATTGTTCAAAACTATTGTGGGGAATCAGTTCCCGAATGAGCGAACCAAGCATTTCGTGTTTGGATAATCCAGAATTTAAAAAAGTTCGCGGAAAACTCATCAGCTTAGTGATTTTATATAACTTATCTTCTTTAATAAGCTGAAGCAGACTTTGAGACGAATAACCTGCCGCATAGAAAGTGCCGATTATCGCCCCCATGCTTGAGCCGGTAATGAAGGTTGGATAGATTTTGTTTTCTTCCAGTGCTTGAATAACCCCGATATGTGCAAATCCAAGCGCACCGCCACCGCTCAAACAAAGCCCAATGGTGTTACTTTTAGGTGTGTGATTGAATAAATCTTTTATGGCTTGCATATTTCTGATTGTTTTATAAATGAATAAGTTTGAATTTTTATGGGTGTTTGTTAATGGTTTGAAACTTTCAGGCAATAAATCTGATAAAAGGATTAAATGCCTTATTTTTGTGTCGTAAAACTGCAAAATTATAAAACTTATATAGAATGAAACGCATTAAACTTGTTTTAATTTTAATATTGTGCATAAACTTTTCGTATGCCGGTTTATTATACGATATTTTGGACGGAAAATACAAGGCTAAAGCCATCGATGCTCCACGCTCAATGCTCGATGGGGAACATTATTCCGCCTTGGTGAAAGGCGGAACAGCCGTGGTGAAATACGACTACAAAACAGGTGGAGTGGTGGATACGCTTTTCAGCGTGTCGCGCTTAAAAAAATCAAGCTTAAAACAAATTTCGGGATACGAGTTTAGTCCGAATGAAACCAAAATGTTGGTTTATACCAATGTGAAGATGAATTTCAGACGCACATATACGGCCGATTATTATGTTTATGACATTAAACGAAATGAAATTACCCCGCTGTCCGAAAATGGTTCGCAGGAAGTGCCGTTGTTCTCGCCCGACGGGCGGTATATAGCCTTTGCGCGGGATAATAACCTGTTTATGAAAAAGCTGGACTACAATACTGAAATAGCGATCACCACCGATGGAAAACCCGGAAGTATTATTAACGGTACGCCCGATTGGGTTTACGAGGAAGAGTTTGACGGTAAACGGTATTTCGACTGGAGTCCGGACAGCAAGTTGCTGGCATTCGTCAAATTCGACGAATCGAAAGTGCCTCAGTATTCGTTTATGAAATACCTTGGAAATACGGATAACAAGGACGAATTTTCGTTGTACCCGACCACTTTTAGTTTTAAATATCCTAAAGCCGGCGAAAACAACTCAACGGCAAGTGTTTGTGTGTATGAGGATTTGGTGAAGTTGACGCGAACCATGAAGCTGGGAACGGATGATGGTGAGTTTTACATTCCGCGTATTAAATGGACCAATTCTCCTGAGCCGCAATTGGCTATTTTTAAATTGAACCGAAACCAGAACCGCCTGGATATGCTTTTTGCAAACCCGAGATCAACCTTGTCGAAACTGATTCTCCGTCAGGATGATAAAGCGTATGTGGAATATGAGAATATCGACTTTATCCAGTTCACGGCGGATAACAAATACTTCTTTGCTGTGACGGAGAACGATGGTTATCGCCACATTTACCAATACGGAATCAATGGAATTGTGGTAAAACAGCTGACCAAAGGGAAATGGGATGTGACTAATTTCTATGGATTTGATGAGAAAAAGCAGGTTGCCTATTATCAATCGGCCGAAGCATCGCCGCTTCAGCGGGATGTGTATTCGGTGGATTTAAACGGCAAGAAAACCCGACTTACCGATGGCAAGGGAACACACATTGCCAACTTCAATACTACGCTCAGCTTGTTTGTGGATAATGCTTCGAGCCTGAGTTCTCCGAATGTTTATACCCTCAGAAATGTTGTAGGAACAACGGTTCGGGTAATGGAAAGCAATGCGGCACTGGCGGCCAGCTTTAAAGCTTCCAATTTCCCGCAGAAGGAATTCTTTACCTTTACCACTTCTGAAAATGTGAAACTAAACGGTTGGATGATTAAACCCGCCAACCTCGATGCTTCCAAAAAATACCCCGTATTGTTGGTACAGTACAGCGGACCAAATTCGCAGGAAGTGCTTGACAAATGGAAGGTGGATTGGGAGCTTTACTTAGCTTCTGCCGGCATAATCGTGGCTTGCGTGGATGGCCGCGGAACGGGAGCCCGGGGTTCGGAGTTTCGCAAATGCACTTACCAGCAACTCGGTTTGTACGAAACCAAAGATCAGGTGGAAGCGGCCAAATACCTCGGTCAGCAAGCGTTTGTTGATAAGGATCGGATGGGAATCTGGGGTTGGAGTTATGGCGGTTATATGACGCTTATGGCAATGACCACCGGCGAGAAAGTGTTTAAGGCAGGTGTTGCCGTGGCTCCGGTTACGGATTGGCGATTCTACGATTCGGCTTATACCGAACGATATATGCGCCGTCCGCAGGAAAATTTCAAAGGGTATGATGCTTCGTCGGTGTTGCCGCGTGCCGATAAATTGACCGGAAGTTTGCTGATAATTCACGGTTCGGCTGACGATAACGTGCATACCCAAAACACGATGCTTTTTATTGATAAACTGGTGGCAGCCGACAAACAATTTGAAATGCAGCTTTATACAGATAAAAATCATTCCATTCTAGGTAAACAGACCCGCCATCATTTATATACCCGAATGAGCGAATTCCTGTTGAAGAACCTGTAATATTTGGCTTTGTTATAAACAGAAATTTACTATCTTTATCGCGGTTTTTAGCAATGATTTATTGAATAAACTTTAAAACGAAATTATCAAACATAAAAATTTAAATTTAATAACATGAGCAACACAAAATCTCAGGAACAGGAAAATTATTTAGGTCCGTTTCTAACACTGGTTTTTCTATTTTTTATTGTTGGTTTTCTAACTACTGCCAACGGTCAGTTTCAGGGACCTTTGAAAGCAGCATTCTTAAGCGGTGCTGGCGATTTGAAAAATACATTTGCCACACTTATTTCGTTTTCTTGGTTTTTAGCTTATCCGCTAACCGGTGGAATTGGTTCGGCATGGGTATCTAAGTTTGGATACAAAGGCACATTAATCCGTGCATTATTAGTGATGGTAGTTGGATTGGGTGTGTTCTTTCTTTCGTCGTGGTTTACGGTACAATTTCCAAGTTCATCAGTTCAAATTGCTTCAGCTACCATCCCAACGGGATACTTTATCTTTTTGTTAGGATCTTTTGTTGTTGGTTCGGCAGCTACGATCATGCAGGTGGTTTTAAATCCCTACTTAACAGCATGTAATGTAAAAGGAACTCAACCGGTTCAGCGTTTGAATATCGGTGGTTCTTCAAATTCTATTGGTACTACCGTTGCACCTTTCTTTGTAACAGGTATTGTTTTCGGTGGTTTGTCAATGTCGGAAGTAAAGGTGAGTCAGTTGATGATTCCATTTTTAGCTTTGATGGTGATTATTGCTGTTATTGCTTTTATTTTTTCAAAATTATCTTTGCCTGATATTAAAGGAACAAAACTTGAAAAAGGAGAAAAGTTGGAAAAAAGTATTTGGTCATTCAGTCACTTAACCTTGGGAGTTATTGCTATCTTTTTTTATGTAGGTGTTGAAGTTGCTATTGGAGCTAATATCAATTTATATGCGATCAGCCTCGGTGGCGACTTTATTACACAGGCTGCTATCATGGCAACTTTGTACTGGACCGGAATGCTTGTTGGGCGTTTGATTTCCAGCTCATTGAGCAAAATAACTCCGCAAATACAGTTGGCTGTTACCAGTATTCTTGCTGCTATATTTACTACTGCTGCCATTTTATTGAACAATCCTTGGTTGTTAGTAGCGGTTGGACTTTTCCACTCCGTAATGTGGGGTGCTATATTTACTCTTTGTGTCAACAAACTTGGTAAATATACGTCGGTTGCTTCAGGAGTATTTATGATTGGAGTAGTTGGTGGTGCGATCATGCCGTTGGCTCAAGGCGCAATGGCCGATGCATTGGGTGCATGGCGTTGGACTTGGTTAATCGTTGTATTCGGCGAACTCTTTATTCTGTATTATGCAGTTTCAGGTTCCAAAGTAAAACAATCGGCTGAATAAGAATTAAAATCTTAAAGTCATGGAAAAACCGTATGTAATTGGCATGGATATGGGTGGTACCAATACCGTTTTCGGTGTGGTGGACGCTCGCGGAAATGTGGTTTCAAAAAGTGCTATTAAAACCGGCAATCACACCGACGTTAATCTGTATATTCAGGATTTGTACACCGAGCTGATTAAATTGATTGACGCAGCCGGTGGTGTCGATAAGTTTAAAGGCATTGGTGTAGGTGCTCCAAACGGTAATTATTACACCGGAAATATTGAATTTGCGCCCAACCTACCTTGGAAAGGAGTTGTGCCGTTTGCTCAATTAATGTCGGATAAGTTTGGGATTCCAACCGCTCTTACCAACGATGCCAATGCAGCTGCATTGGGCGAAATGACTTACGGAGTTGCCCGAGGCATGAAAGATTTTATCATGATTACGTTGGGTACGGGTGTAGGAAGTGGAATTATTATCGACGGCAAATTGGTGTACGGACATGATGGTTTTGCAGGTGAGTTGGGACACGTGACCGCGATTCGCAACAACGGACGACTTTGTGGTTGTGGCAAATCAGGTTGTTTGGAAACCTATGCATCGGCCACGGGTGTTGCCCGCTCGGCTCGCGAAATACTGGAAACCAGTTCCAAAGTAAGTTTGCTTCGCAATATAGCTGTCGAAAGTATAACATCGAAAGATGTGTTTGATGCAGCCATGCAGGGCGATGAGGTGGCCAAGGAAATATTCAACTACACCGGAAAGATTTTGGGCGAATGCCTAGCAGATTTTGTAGCGTTCAGTGCCCCCGAAGCCATTGTGCTTTTTGGAGGATTGACCAAAGCCGGCGATTTGATATTGAATCCGATTGTTGAAAATATGGAAAAGAATCTGCTGCCCATTTGGCGTGGCAAGGTAAAGGTGTTATTCTCCGAACTGAAAGAAGCTGATGCTGCCATTTTAGGTGCCAGCTCGCTGGCCTGGGAGCTTTAATATCTCTAATCTCAATATAAAAAATCCCTTTCGGAACAGTTCTGAAAGGGATTTTTCGTTACTTTGCTCAGAAATTTATCAGAAAAATTTGAATAATGAATTTTTCCCTTTTGATATTAACGTACTGGCATGAACTAATTTCAGTTTGCCTCAATACGTTAACGTTTTGTGACAAGCTGGAATCTATTTATCTGAATACGTTAACGTATTTGCCTGAACTGAGTTCTGTTTGTCCTAGAACGTTAACGGTTTTCTGTGAATTGGAAGTCAAACATATCAAAACGTTAACGTGTTTGATGACTCGCTTCTACTGATGTTCTGGTCTGAGTAGATCGTTTACAGTTTTCACGGGATTAAACGTTTCGATGGGCACTTCTACAAAAACGGTATTCCAATCGCTCATCGCCCCGTTCCAAAGTCCGGGTAGTTCGAGGGCTTTTAGCTCTTTTCCGCCTTTTGATTTCAGCGAGATAAATCCGGTGTTTTTATCCACATGTTTCAATAAATCAAACTTTTCGCCTTTATAATTACGGATGCTACATACCAAATCCACCGGGTTGAAATGTGTTGAGTTTAGCATTTTTTCCTTGTCGGCAGGGTTGCTCAGGTTGATTTGAGAGCTTTCAAGAATCTGAGGTGAAACAGTTCCATCTGTATTGACCGTGAGGAAAGGACCACCGCCTGGTTCACCTACATTTTTCACCATACCGCAAATCCGTATCGGACGATTTAGTTTGGCGATAAGGTATTTTCTCAGTTCATTGTCCGTAAGTGACTGAATGTCTTCCCGGAAATTATTCAATTTTGTTTCGCAGAATTGGGCTATTTCCTTAAGACGGCTTTCGGAAACACATTCGTTTTCCAGCTCTTGTAAGTAGTCGAAACTTTGTTGTTGAAGCTTGACCAGCAGTCCGGCAATTACCTTTTTATAAGTCACGGTAGTGTCTTTCAGTGAATCAGGAACCACATTGTCAATATTCTTAATAAATACAATGTCACCCGTCAAATCGTTCAGGTTTTCAATTAAAGCACCGTGTCCGCCTGGACGGAACACCAATTCACCTTTATCGCGGAATGGTTGGTTGTTTTCGTCAGCCGCAATGGTGTCAGTGGATGGTTTTTGCTCGGAGAAGCTCACGTTGTAGGTCACTCCGAACTTCGAAGCATAAGCAGCAACAGATTCATTCAAATGGTTTTCAAACAAGGCGCGATGCTCGGTCGATACGGTGAAGTGGATATTCACTTTTCCCGAAACATTGGCATAAAGCGCGCCTTCCACCAAATGTTCTTGCAATGGCGTACGTTTTTCGGTAGGGTAGGAGTGAAACCTCAATAATCCTTTGGGCAAAGCTCCATAGTTCAGTCCTTTGTCCGAAAGCAGATTTTCTACAATCGGTTTGTACTGGCTATTTTCAATTAGTTGTAGGATGGATTGTCCGTTATTTTTAATGCAAACCTGATTCAGTTCTTCGTAAAAAGCAAATTTCTCAATATCAGCAAAGAATTTCTTTTCAAATGCTTTCATCGGTTCGTTGTCAGCGCCTTCCAGAAATTCAAAAAGGTCTTTGAACATACGGCTTGCGGCACCCGACGCCGGTACAAATTTAATGACTGAAACGTTTGTTTGAAGGTATTTTTCCCAACAATCAAGCGTTTCCGATATTTCATTTTCGTTCATTCTTATTACCCCTTTGCCGGGTTCTGCTGCATTTTTGATTTCCAGGTATGGAAAGCCTGTGGCAAATGCGTTGAGTTGTTCCTGAACTGTGGTTTTATCAATTCCCTTATTTTCGAGCGTTAATTCATCTGATGGTGATAGCATAAAGTACTAATTGTATATTTTGATTTTTAATTTTTATTCTCCCACCTGTGTATTCAGGGTTTCAATTTCACTCTTTCGTCGAAGCAATTCGGATACGTAATTGAAAATTCTGTTTGTGAAATTGTAATCTAGAATAATTTGCTGCAGAGCCGATTTATAGGCTAAAGTTGCATATTCAATGGCATTGTTCAAATCGCCAATGATTTCGTAAGTAATGGAAATATTGTTAGCAGCCTGAGCTTTTATCTTCTCGCTTCCGGTGGCGTAAGCATTTTTCCAAATGGCAATAGCATCTGTCCAGTTTTTTATGAACAACGAATCCATTCCCTGTTTCATTAATTTATTGTTGGAATTAAAGAAATATCGGGTTTCTTTCTCCCAATGAGGCACAAACCGGTCGATAGATTTGCGTCCGGCTTCCAATGCAATGTCCTTTAGTGCATTTGAGCGGTCGGGGAGGCGGCTCATAGCCTCTTTTCTATTGAATTCATTTGATTCCCAGTACAAAGTATCGTTGAAAGCTACTGATCCCATTTCATCTTTGTTTGGATAGTGAATACTCCACGTGGTTTGAACAATAGCTCCCAAGCTGGCCAGAAAGGTTGAATTTTGAGGAATAAAATATTCGTTCAATTCATCGTTTACTTTAATTCTGTCCAATGAAAGTAGTACATTAGATTCATTTGTTTTGCACAGAGACTGAACAGTTTCTTTGTTCAGGTGAGCTGAATTGTAAAAGTCATATTCTTGATTCACCGAGTTTGGAAGGAATTGAACGGTTGAGAAAAAGTCTTTGTTTTCCAGTTCTTCGTTCAGAGCACTTAAACACAGGAGGGCAAGACTGTCGCAGCGAACATTGACATTCCGTTGTTTCTCGTTATATAATTGGGTTTTATGTCCGTAACTGGCGGGTTGAGTAATGGTGTTATTCACCAACAGCAAATTATTGGAATTAAGATCGAAACTAACCTTGGCGGGACGTAGAACATCCAACGAAGTAAAAAGCAATGGCGTGCTGCATGAGGTTAGAAAAGCTATTCCTAAAAATAGCAGAACATGTTTCAGATTCAGTGTTTTCATATGCTTTAAAATAATCAGCTGGTTTATTATTAGTTAATTATCAATTTTAATCCGTCGTAAGCAATTTGAATTCTCTTTGGTAAAGTCTTGTTAGTTATTTCGTATAAACCCATATCATGGCTGATGTGAGTAAAATATGTTTCGCGAGCTCCAATTTTGGCTGATAATTCCAGCGCTTCATTCAGGTTAAGATGCGAAAAATGTTCCGTATGCCGCAAGGCATTTATTATCAAAATGTCCAGACCTTTTAATAGCTCAATGGACTTGTCATCAATCGTCTTTACATCAGTCAGGTATGCAACATTCCCGATTCTGAAACCAAGAATTGGCAACGAAGCATGCATGATACGGATAGGTTGAACTTCTACATTGTTCACAACGAATTTTTCCTCGGAAATTTCGTTGAGAATAATCGACGGCACACCCGGATATTTTTTATCGCTAAAGCTGTACGACATGTTTTGGCGAATAGCATTCAACACCTTCTTTTCTGCATAAA
>Ga0302213_1001284_pt1 | contig 12098 bp, 11 predicted proteins | sample II_Fen_N1_2_FD_194583 | JGI IMG/M metagenome (GOLD analysis project Ga0302213, IMG submission 194583) | Peat permafrost microbial communities from Stordalen Mire near Abisko, Sweden - II_Fen_N1_1 | ecosystem: Environmental > Terrestrial > Soil > Wetlands > Permafrost | place: Sweden: Abisko... | reverse complement strand
ACCAAGTCGCCACGCTGCAGTATGGCGCCCAGGCGGCAGCGACTTCCCGCGCATCGCTGCGGCTGACCGATTCGCCGGAAAAATAATTCCGGCTGATGCCGTTGATCAGCCCCGCATCGTCCAGCGGCAACACGTTAGGGCGCGTCAGGTAGAACATCAAAAACATCTCCGCCGTCCAGCGGCCAATGCCGCGAATGGCAATCAGCTCGGCAATGATGGCCTCGTCGCCCATCGCCTGCCAGTCCTGCACATGCACGCGCCCGGCATCAAAATTGATCGACAAATCGACCAGGTATTCGACCTTGCGCGGACTCAGTCCGGCGGCGCGCATGTCGTCCACCTTCAGCCCCAGCACTTGGGCGGGCGTGACTTCTTCGGGCAGCAGCGCGGCAAAGCGGCGCCAGACCGTCTGCGCCGCCTTGACCGAAATCTGCTGGCCGACGATGCTGCGCGCCAGCGTGCTGAAAGCATCGCCGCGCGTGGGCAGGCAGGTGTTGGCAAACTGCGGAATCAGCCGCTTCATGACGCGGTCTTTTTTAACCAGATGCTTACAGGCATCGGCCCAGTAAGCGGGCATGGTGATGAGTGGCGCGGCCGGGTCTTCCAGCTTGACAAACTTTTCCATAGCGCTCAAGAGCAATCATGCCTTGGCACAGCGGCAAAAAGGCTCAGGCTTTTCATGCCTGAACTTCCCACATCGTGCCCAGGGCCGAGTCTTTCAGCACAATGCCCTGGGCCAGCAAGTCCTTGCGGATGCTGTCGGCGCGCGCAAAATCTTTGGCTTTTTTGGCCTCGGCGCGCTCGGTAATCAAGTGCTGAATCTGTGCCTCGTCCAGCCCGGCACCGGCCTGCAGGTAGCTGCCCGGCTCGTTTTGCAGCAGGCCCAAGCAAGCGCCCAAGGCTTTGAGCAGCCCGGCGCGCTCGGCGCAGCCCGTCTTGTTCACCTCGCCCGCCAGCTCGAACAATACGGCCATCGCTTCGGGCGTGCCGAAGTCCTCGTCCATCGCAGCCTTGAAACGGGCGGCGAGCGGCTCGGCCCAGTCAATCGTCACTGGCGCCGGGGCCACGGCGTTCAGCGCCGTATAGAGGCGTTTGAGCGAAGCGCGGGCGTCATCCAGGTGCGCGTCGCTGTAGTTCAGCGCGCTGCGGTAATGGGCGCGCAGGATGAAAAAGCGCACCGTCTCGGCGTCGTACTTGGCCAGAATCTCGCGGATGGTGAAAAAGTTGCCCAGCGACTTGGACATTTTTTCGTTATCGACGCGCACAAAACCGTTGTGCATCCAGAAGCGCGCCAGCGGCTGGCCGTGGCCGGTGGCAGCATCCAGCGTCGCGCCTTCGGACTGGGCAATTTCGTTTTCATGGTGCGGAAACTGCAAATCCGCGCCGCCGCCGTGAATGTCAAACGACTCGCCGAGCAGCTCGCAGGCCATCGCCGAGCATTCGATATGCCAACCGGGCCGTCCGGGGCCGTAGGCGCTGTCCCATTTGGCGTCCGCCGGTTCGGTCGGCTTGGCGCTTTTCCAGAGCACGAAATCGAGCGGATCGTCCTTGCCGTCCTGCACATCGACGCGCTCGCCAGCGCGCAGTTCGTCGAGCGACTTGCCCGAGAGCTTGCCGTAGCCGGGGAATTTGCGCACGGCGTAGTTCACATCGCCCTGGCTAGAGCCGCTTTGCGCTTGATAGGCCAAGCCTTTTTCTTCAAGGCGGCCAATCAGGCTGAGCATTTGCGGCACGTAGTCGGTGGCGCGCGGCTCGTGCGTCGGGCGCTCAATGCCGAGTGCGTCGGCGTCCTGGTGCAGAGCTTCGACCATGCGGTCGGTCAGGGCGCGAATGGTTTCGCCGTTTTCCAGCGCCCGCTTGATAATTTTGTCGTCGATGTCGGTGACATTTCTTACGTAGATAACATTCAGGCCGCTGGTTTTCAGCCAACGCTGCACCACATCAAAGGCCACCATCGCCCGGGCGTGGCCCAGGTGGCACAGGTCATACACCGTCATGCCGCACACATACATGCGGACCTGGCCGGGAATCAAGGGGGAAAAATCTTCCACGGCACGCGACAGCGTGTTGTAAATACGAAGGCTCATGAGGATTTGGTCTGGTCAACGGGGGAAGGAGCGCCACTATAACCCCTCAGCTAGAATTGCCAACGCTATGGAACCCTTGCAGACGCTGCCCGGCGGCGCCCGCAGCTCCTCGTGGGGAGCTGGTTGCGCAGTGTCACTTTTCCGCCCCGACGCGGCCCCTGCTTCACAAAAAGCGAGAGTTTTATGCCTACGCGCACCCTCTTTTCAGGTCAGTCCTTGTTGCGCAGTTGCAAAATGCTGCTGCTGGCCGCTGCCTTCTGCATGTCTGCCGCCCACGCCGACGACTACGCCGATGTCAACCGCCTGATCAACGCTGGCCAACTGCCGCAGGCGCTGGTCAAGGCCGACGCGCACCTCGCCGCCAGCCCCAAAGACCCGCAGATGCGCTTTTTAAAAGGCGTGATCCAGACGCAGGCGGGCAAGTCCGACGAAGCCATTGCCCTGTTCACACAAATCACCACCGATTACCCGGAGCTGGCCGAGCCTTACAACAACCTAGCCGTGCTCTACGCGGCGCAAGGCCAGCTCGACAAGGCCCGCGCCACGCTTGAAATGGCCATCCGCGCCAACCCCGCCTACGCCACCGCCCACGAAAACCTGGGTGACGTGTATGCCCAGTTGGCCAGCCAGTCCTACAACCGGGCGCTGCAGCTGGACACTGGCAATCCCACCCTGCGCCCCAAGTTGGCACTGATGGGCCAGTTGCTAACGCCCGCCAAAGCCCGCTGAAACCCCTATTCCCCCTGACCCTCCAGAAGGATTAACCCCGTGAACTCCACCCCGACAAGCCTCACACGCCGCAATGCCGTCACGCTGCTGGCCGCCGCTTTCAGCCTGAGCAGCAGCCTCGTCCAAGCGGCAACGCCCAGCGCCCCAAAAGTCAAATTCAGCACCAGCGAAGGCGACTTCGTCGTCGAGGTCTATCCCGACAAAGCGCCGAAAACGGTGGAGAACTTCCTCCGCTACGTGAAAGACAAGCATTACGACGGCACGATTTTTCACCGCGTCATCAACAACTTCATGATCCAGGGCGGTGGCTACGACGCCAGCTACGCCGAAAAGAAAACCCGCGCCCCGGTCGCGCATGAAGGCCGCGAAGCCCTCGCCAAAGGCGGCCCGAAAAACACCGTCGGCACGCTGGCGATGGCCCGCACCAACGACCCCGACTCCGCCACCGCGCAGTTCTTCATCAACGTCAAGGACAACGACTTCCTGAACCCCAGCGCCCAGGCGCCCGGCTACACCGTGTTCGGCAAAGTCGTCAGCGGCCTGGAAACGGTCAATAAAATCAAGGACGTGCCGACTGGCGCTGGCGGCCCGTTCTCGTCGGACGTGCCCAAGACGCCGCTCCTCATCAAATCCGCAACCCTCGTTAAATAACTCAACAGGACACTTTCCATGAGCAACCCCAAAGTCGAACTCCACATCGCCAACTACGGCGTCATCACCCTCGAACTGGACGCCGCCAAAGCGCCCAAGACCGTGGCCAACTTCCTGAACTACGTCAACAAGGGCCACTATGACGGCACCATCTTTCACCGCGTGATTCCCGGCTTCATGGTCCAGGGCGGCGGCATGGAGCCGGGCATGAAACAAAAATCCACCGATAAGGAAATCGAAAACGAAGCCACCAACGGCCTGAAAAACGACATGTACACCGTCGCGATGGCCCGCACCAACGCGCCGCACTCGGCCAGCTCGCAGTTTTTCATCAACGTCGGCAACAACGGCTTTCTGAACCACACCGCACCGAGCGCATCGGGCTGGGGCTATGCCGTGTTCGGCAAAGTCGTCGCGGGCACCGAAGTCGTGGACAAGATCAAGGCCGTCAAGACTGGCCGCAAGGGCTTTCATGACGACGTGCCCGTCGAAGACGTGGTGATCGAAAAAGCCGTCGCACTGGCCTGATTCGCCTGCCGGACTGAGCCTGTCTGAGTCCGTGGTGACAAGCCCCCTTTCGACCGTCCCCCCGCTGGCCGAGCTTGCTGCTCCGCCCGCGTGGCGGACGGTCGATTTCATTGCCGACCTGCATTTGAACGCGGGCGAACCCGCCACCGTAGCCGCCTGGCAGCATTACCTGCAAACCACCCCGGCAGACGCCGTGTTCATGCTCGGCGACCTGTTTGAAGTCTGGGTCGGCGATGACGCGCTGGACGACAGCGCCCCTTTTGAACAGCACTGCGCCCAAGTCCTGCGCCAGACCGCTGACCGGCTGGCGCTGTTTTTCATGCCCGGCAACCGCGACTTTCTGGTTGGCCCGCGCTTGATGGCGCACTGCCGCGCCACGCTGCTGGCAGACCCGACAGTGCTGACCTTTGCCGGTCAACGCTGGCTGCTCTCGCACGGCGACGCGCTGTGCCTGGACGACGTGGACTATCTGAAATTTCGCCAGCAGGTGCGCAGCCCCGGCTGGCAAAGTGCTTTTCTGGCCAAACCGCTGACCGAGCGCCAGACCCTCGCCCGCCACATCCGCACGCAAAGCCAACTGCACCAAGAAGGCGGCAAAAATTACGCTGACGTGGACAACGCCACCGCCCGCCAGTGGCTGCAGGCCGCTAACGCCTGCACGCTGATTCACGGCCACACGCACCAGCCTGCCACGCACGATCTGGGCGGCGACTTGGCCAGAATCGTCCTCAGCGACTGGGACGCGCAAGCCCGCCCGCCCCGCGCCGACGCGCTGCGTCTGAGCGCCAACGGCCTGCAACGCATCGCCCTGCTGCCCGCCTGAAAGCCCACACCCGATGCCGAACTGGCTTGAATACCTGCGCACGCTGGCAGGCACCGCCCCCAAAACCGTTCCCGACGCGCTGTGGCAGCAGACGCTGGCGCATTACCCCTTCCTCGCCCAACGCCCGGCAGAAGAACTGGCGCTGCTGCGCCTGCGCGTCGGCGAGTTTTTGCAGCACAAGGAATTCACCGGCGTCCACGGTTTAACCGTCACCGACGAGATGGCCGTCGCCATTGCCGCCCAGGCCTGCCTACCGGTGCTGCACCTGAGCCTGAGCTGGTATGACGACTTCACCAGCATCGTCGTCCACCCCGGCGCGATGCTGGCCCGGCGCAAGACGATGGATGCGGCGGGCGTCGTGCATCACTACAAAGAGGCGCTGCTGGGCGAAGCCATGCAGGGCGGCCCGGTCACGCTAAGCTGGCAGGACGTGGCCGCCTCCGGCCATCTGGCCGAACGCGGCCACAACGTGGTGATTCACGAATTCGTCCACAAAATCGACATGCGCAGCGGCGCCGCCGACGGCTGCCCGCCGCTGCCGTCCCGCGCCGCCCAAGCCGTCTGGCACGACACCATGCTGGCCGCCTACGAACACTTTTGCGAACAGGTCAGCATGGCCCACCGCTTTGGCGGCCATCCGCCCTGGCTGGACAGCTACGGCGCCACGGCCCCAGCCGAATTCTTCGCCGTCGCCTGCGAAGCATATTTCGTCAACCGCGAGCGGTTTACCGAAGATTTCGCGCCGCTGACGGCTTTGTTTGACCAGTTTTTCCGGCCTGTAAATCACTCGACCTGCTGAATTTCCACATCGAAACCCTGCCTCAAAGCAACTTTTTATGACATCTACGCAAACTTCCCCCGGCCTCGTCGTCAACGCGGCCATTTCCGGCCTCAAGCTCAGCGACTTCAAGCTGATTGCCTTCGACATGGATTCGACGCTTATCAACATCGAGTGCATCGACGAGATTGCCGACGCCGTGGGCCGCAAGGCGCAAGTCGCCGCCATCACCGAAGCGGCCATGCGCGGCGAAATCACCGACTTTAAAGACAGCCTGCGCCGCCGCGTGGCGCTGCTCAAGGGCGTGAGCGTCGCCAGCATGGACGAGGTGTACCACGAGCGCCTGCGCCTGAACCCCGGCGCCGCCGAGCTGGTGCGCGCCTGCAAAGCGGCAGGCCTGAGGGTGCTGCTGGTCAGCGGCGGCTTTACCTATTTCGCCGACCGGGTGCGCGATTTGCTGGACATCGACTACCTGCGCGCCAACGTGCTGGAAGTTGAAAGCGGCCTGCTCACCGGCAAGCTGGTCGATCAGCCCTGGGGCGACATCTGCGACGGCGAGGAAAAACGCCGCACGCTGCTGGCCACCTGCGCCGAACTGGGCATTGAGCCACAGCAAGCCATTGCGATGGGCGACGGCGCGAACGACCTGCCGATGATGGGCGTGGCGGGCTTGTCCGTGGCCTATCACGCCAAGCCGAAAGTGCGCGAGCAGGCGATGGTGGCGATCAACGAAGGCGGGCTGGATAGGCTGCTCGAATTACTGGCATAAAAGCAGCGCCCCCGGCCTTGACAGGCGTGCTGGGCGGCGCAGCGTAAAGCGGACTGGCGCCATACCGGAGGAAGCCCGTCAATGCTCGGCGTGCAGCTTTTCGTGGATTTGTCGGATGGTGCGCCAGACCAGCCACAGCACCAGCGGAATCGAGGCGCCAGCGGCCATTTCCGGGTTGACCGGCAGGCCCAGCGCCTTGGCGGCCTTGCCGACGTAAAGCAGCAGGCTGACCACGTAATACGAGATGGCGGCAATCGACAGTCCTTCCACCGTCGATTGCAGGCGCAGTTGCAGTTCCTGGCCGCGCGTGAGTTTTTCCAGCAGTTGCTGGTTTTGCGCCTCGGTGACGATGTCCACCCGCGTGCGCAGCAGCGCGCTGGTACGCGCCACGCGCTCGGACAGCGACGCCAGACGCTGCGCCGTCGCGGCCACCGTGGCCATTGCGGGCGACAGGCGGCGCTGCATGAATTCGCCAACGGTTTGCGTGCCGGGAATCGGCTTTTCGCGCAGCTCGGTGATGCGCTGGCCGACCAGCGTGTTGTAGGCGCGGGTCGCCGAAAAGCGGTACACATTTTCCGCCGTGGCCCGTTCGACCTGCGCAGCCAGCGACACCAGCGTGTCCAGCAGCGCCTGATCGGAGGCCGATTTGTTTTCCAGTTGCGCCGTGATGTCGGCCAGGGCGCTTTCAGCCCCGGCCAGTGTGGGCGCGAGCTGCTTGGCCACAGGCAGGCCGCGCAGCGCCATCAGGCGGTAGATTTCCAGCTCCAGCAGGCGCTGGGAAATGCGCCCGGCGCGGGTTTGGCTGGTGCCGGGCCGGGTGATGACCAGCATGCGCTCAAAACCGTCGGCGCCGATGCGAAACTCCGTCACGCCCCAGGAGTGGCCGTGGCCGAGCTGAGAGGCAAGCACCGCCCGCCCGCCAAACCAGCTCTGCACCTGCGCCATCAAGGCGCGCTCGTCGGCCAAGTCGGCCTCCAGCATCACCAGCTCAATGGCCGACACCGTGCGTCCCGGAATGCTGCGCAGCCACTCGGGCGTGACGGCCAGTGCGGGCAGCAGTTCGGGGTCGCTCGCGCCCAGCAGCGCGCTGTCGGGCAGCGGCTGGACGATGGAGTAGCGGGTGAACTCGGTGTGCCGCTCCCATTTGACGGTGAAATGGCCGCAGGAGAGGCGCGCAAAATTACCGTGCAGACGCTCCAGCGGCAGTTCTTCATAGCCTGGCAGGAGGCGCAAATGGCCACATTCCTGCTCACGGTTCACGCCCGCGTTCAAGACAGCCACCTGAACGATTAGTGCCGGCAGGCGCACTCTGGCGGGTGGACGCGCATGAACCTCGTTGTGCAAAACGGCCCGCAGCGGGTCGTCAGGGGGCAAGAAAGCGCAAGGCACGGGGGTGGAAGTCATGCGCGAATACTACTGGCTAAATTTGGAGGCAAAAGTGCCCAGACTGCTCATTTAAAACCCATAGGTCTTTTTTATCGGCGGTGGCGCCTTGGGTTTCACCGCCTTCATGGTGAAGGCTTTCATGTCCGCATGAAAATTGGTGCTGCCCGCCCGCGTCACCTCACTTTCAGTCATGATGTCCGGCACTTCACCCAGAAAAGCGGCCCGCATGGCGCTGCCTGCGGGCAGGCTCGAAGGGTTCACCACGATGTAGGCGATGCCGCAGTCGGACAGCAGCGTCTCTTTCAGTTCGCGGGTTGCTTTGGGCGCTGCCACCTTGCTGGGCACATCGACACAGCCGACGACCTTGCCTGCCAGCGTGGAAACGGTGAATGTCGTATAGACATTGTTCAGGCGCTCCAGCAAGCACTCGTTTTCCAGCTTGGCACTGGCCTTAGCTTTGCCCTTTTCTTTTTCTTTGTCGGTCAGCGCGGTAAAACGCAGCACCGGGATTTTCAGCAGCACATGATGGTCGTGGAAAGTTTCGTCCAGCCAGTTCCAGACCTTTTCTTCTGCGGAATTGACCAGCAAACGTGAAGTCAGCGGCCACTGGTCAGGCATGCGCAACTTGACACGGTTTTTGCGCTCTATGTGCCAGGCATACACCAGGCCGCCCAGAATCACTCCGCCGAATAAACCGACCCCCAAACTCAAAATTTGTCCAATCAATGGATGCATGATCAGTACCTTTTTTATCCTCAGTTGTTCAATGACGCCGCACGCAAACACCGACTGGAGCGGCTATTTTCACGCACACAATGCTGCGCCCGGGCAGAAATCTCAAACCTTGTGCCTTCTTTACAAAGCTCAACCACCGGCCCGTTTAGCAGCATAACCCTGTTTGAGCAGCGCCTGTAACACGGTGTCGCAATGATCGCCCTGCACTTCAATCACGCCGTCCTTCAGTGTGCCGCCGGAGCCGCAGGCGGCCTTGAGCTGTTTGGCCAGCTTGGCCAGCGCCAGTGCATCGAGCGCCAGCCCGGTGACAAGTGTCACGGTTTTTCCACCCCGGCCCTTGGTGCTGCGCGAAACGCGGACCACGCCATCGGTTTTGGGCAGGGCTTTGGTTTGCTTGCAAATGCAGGCCGCTGTCGGCTGGCGGCAGTCGGGGCACATTCTTCCGGCGTCAGTGGAATAAACGAGACCGCTACTTAAGAGAGAATTTTTCATGCTGGCGTTATAGCTGATCTGGCTTATGGAGAAAAAAAGAGGCCAGGCCACGCACTGGTCCTGCCCGCTCAATGCCGCAACTGCGGCTAATTCGTCAGGGTCTGCGGGGCCGCCGGGCTCTGACCGGCGGGTGGCGTTGGCGGCGTCTGACCTTCGCCGCCCGTTCCGCCCGATGGCGATGGCGGCGGCACTGGCAAAGCGCCCTCTAGTGGCGGTACAGCACCGGGGACCGACTCGGGGACAGGCTCGCCATTCGGGGGAAGGTTTTCCGGCTCTGGCGTCGGCGGCGTCTGGCCGGGATCTTCCTGGCCCCAGCCGCTGCCGACGCTTTGCGGCGCGGCAAAGCGGGTTTGCGGGTCAATCACCCTGGCATTCAGGGCGCGCTGGAAAAACTCGCCCACCATCGGCAGCGCGCTACGCGCACCCGGCCCCCAGCCATCGCCCATCGTGATGCGGTTGTCGTTAAAGCCGACCCAGGCGCCAGCGACCAGTTGCGGATGCATCAGGATGAACCAACCGTCGGTGTTGTCCTGCGTGGTGCCGGTCTTGCCCGCCACGTCAGCGCGGATGCCGTAGCGGCTGCGAATGGCCGTGCCTGTGCCCCGGTCAATCACGCCGCGCATCACGTCGAGCAGCGTGTGGGCGACGGCCACCGGCAGCGCCGTTTCCGGAGCCTTGGGTGCGAAGGCTTCGAGCACGCCGCCCTGGCGGTCTTCGACCTGCAGAATCATCACCGGCGCGATGTAATTGCCCTGGTTGGCCAGCGTGCTGTAGCTGCTAACCATTTCCTTGAGCGTGACCGGGCTGGTGCCCAGCGCCAGCGACAGCACCTCGTCGAGCTTGCTCTGGCGCACGCCCATCGCACGGGCCAGCCGCGCCACATGCTCAGGGCCGACCTGCTGCATCACCTGCGCAGTGATGGTGTTTTTGGAATGCGCCAGACCTTCGCGCAGCGTCATCGACTGGCCGCTCGGGCCGCCGCCGTCGCTGGGCCGCCAGAAAGCGCCATTGCCCAGCGGGATTTCCAGCGCCTGATCAATAAAACTGTCTGACGGCTGGGAGCCGTTTTCAAACGCCGCGCCATAGACGAAGGGTTTAAAAGTCGAACCCGGCTGGCGCCGCGCCTGCTCGACGTGGTCAAACGGGTCTTGCGCAAAATTGCGGCTGCCCACCCAGGCCATCACATGGCCGTTGCGCGGATCCAGCGCCAGAAAACCGGCCTGCAGCCGGGTCTTGTTGGCCTGCAGCGCCTGCATGAAATCCGCATTCGCCTGCAGCAGCGCCAACGCCTGCTCGGGCGTCTGGCCCGCTTCCAGCGCCGCCTTGTACTCGGGCGTGGCGCGCACAAAAGACTGCACCATCTCCTTCATCGGCCCGGTTTTGGCGCTCCACACCGCGCGTCCGCCCCACTGCGCGCTGGCCAGCCTTTGCAGGCTGTTGGCCTGGCGTGCCACCGCGTTGTTGGCCATCGCCTGCAGCCGCGAGTCAATCGTCGTGCGCAGCACCAAGCCGTCGGCGTAGATGTTGTAGTCGTTGCGGTCCGCCCAGTCGATCAGCCAGCGGCGCAATTGCTGGGCCAGATGCGGGGCCAGCCCTAGGTCTTCCGTCTGGCGCTCAAACTCTATCCTAAGCGGCTTTTTCTTCAGCGCCTCAAAGTTGGCCGCCTTGAGCTTGCCATGCTTGACCATCTGGCCGAGCACGGTGTTGCGCCGCTGCACCGAGCGTTCGGGGTTCAGCACCGGGTTGTAATAGCTCGTGCCCTTGAGCATGCCAACCAGCGTGGCGCTTTCGAGCAGGTTCAGCTTGCTGGCCGGTTTGTCGAAATAGGTGCGCGCCGCCATCTCGATGCCAAAAGCGTTGTAGAGAAAAGGCACGGTGTTCAGGTAGGTTTCCAGGATTTCGGGCTTGGAGTACACCGCCTCGATCTTCAGCGCGGTAATCGCTTCCTTGAGCTTGCGCGTCAGCGTGGGGGCGCGGCCGATTTCCTCGGGGTAAAGGTTGCGCGCCAGTTGCTGGGTAATCGTCGAGCCGCCCTGCGGACGGCCCATTAGCGTGTACAGCACAGAAGAAGCCGTGCGCTTGAAGTCCAGCCCGTGGTGCTCGTAAAAGCGGTGGTCCTCGGTGGCAATCAGCGCGGTCACCACATTGGGTGAAATGTTGGCCAGCTTGACCCAGTCGCGGTTGGTGCGCCGAAACACGGCCAGCTCCTTGCCGTCAGCCGAGAGCACGACGGAGGGCTTGGCGGTCTTTTCCTTGGTCAGATCGGAAATGCTGGGCGTGAACGGAATCAGAATCAGCGTGTAGAGCAGCAGCAAAACAGGCAGCGCCGCCAGCGCCCGCAACGCGCCGCGCCAGGTCGGATGGCGCAGGCGCTCGGGCAACGAGACGGCGAAGAGTTGGAGACGCAGGAGCAAAGCTTTCATGGGTGGCGAGTGTAGGGGCTGCTTGCCATTACCTGAAAATCCGGCCAAACCAGTCGTTCACAATCCGGCCCAGCGAATGATTGGCGCGTGGCTCCTGCGATTCCTGTGGCTCTGGCGGCGGCGCTGGTCTTGGGCGCGGAATGGCGAACTCGGCGGTCTGGTCGAGCAGGCGGCTGCGAAAGGCCTGCTGGAACACCTCGCCGACCATCGGCAGCGCGCTGCGGGCGCCCTGGCCCCAGTTGCCCATCGTCACGCTGTTGTCGTTAAAGCCGACGCGCGCGCCCGCCACCAGTTGCGGATTCATCATGATGAACCAGCCGTCGGTGTTGTTCTGCGTGGTGCCGGTCTTGCCGGCCACGTCGGCGGTGATGCCGTAGCGGCTGCGGATGGCCTGGCCCGTGCCCTCGTCGATCACGCCGCGCATCACATCGACCAGCGTCAGCGCGTCGGCGCGCGGCATTGCCGGGGCGCTATCCCTGGCGGGCGGGAAGGCTTCGAGCAGTTGGCCGTTGCGGTCTTCGACGCTATCGACCAGCACCGGCATCAGGTAATTGCCGCCGTTGGCAATCGTGCCGTAGGCGGAGACCATTTCCAGCAGCGTGACCGGGCTGGTGCCCAGTGCCAGCGACGGCACCGCGTCCAGCGGGCTGCTGCGCACGCCCATCGCCTGCGCCAGTTGCGCCACGCGGGCCGGGCC
>Ga0302213_1001283_pt1 | contig 12098 bp, 9 predicted proteins | sample II_Fen_N1_2_FD_194583 | JGI IMG/M metagenome (GOLD analysis project Ga0302213, IMG submission 194583) | Peat permafrost microbial communities from Stordalen Mire near Abisko, Sweden - II_Fen_N1_1 | ecosystem: Environmental > Terrestrial > Soil > Wetlands > Permafrost | place: Sweden: Abisko... | reverse complement strand
CTGTTCCGCAGCCTATTTCCAGAATGTCATGACAGTTATTCTCTGAAAGTATACGATCATAAAAATTGAATTCATGGTCATAATCAAAAATGTGTTGATACATTTCATGATAAACTGTTGCCAGGTCCGAATAGAGGAGTGTCATAGCAATTTAATTCTAACAGGTTAAAAATCGAAAGGTGATATATTCGGTTGAGAATGAAATCTTGACTCAATCATAAATCATAGTTTTTTTTTATTCTGAGATTCCCATTCTGCTTTTCATTCTACTTTACCACAATAAAAACCGAACCACAATAGTTATAGTTAATTTTAAAACATCCCGTTTATGCAGACATCACTTTTAGCAATTGATCCAATCGGATAGATCCCACCATCGGGGGCTTTGTTTTCATTTAAAACTTTTCGGATTGTAAGTTGTATCTCTTTTTGCTGATGGGATATCGATAGATTTTTTAAATCGAGCAAGGTGTAATGGGTTGAAGTCCATTTGGGTTGATAAAACTTTAATCCCCAATGACCGTTCTGATTCCGGAAAGAAAGGAATTCCTTTCCCCAGCCTTCTGTTGAAATCCTTTCTTTTAAACCGGGCTTGTTTATCTTCAACAAGTCACGGTATACCTGATATTGGATGGATATATCACCGTTGAACAACCATTCTATTATTTCGTTATCAAACATATTGCAGTCTGTTTCAAACATTGTTTATAAATGCCCGGTTCCGGCATAATATTTCATGCGTAATAGGCTAAAAATATTCAGGTAGCATGTTGAAATAAAATAGTATGCAAATATATTTATTTATAACAAATAAACCATCGATATGTTATTTTATTTATAAATTTGTTTTTCCGATAAATAAACCCATCTTCCAGGATAAAAAAAGTCCGGATCAATGACCCGGACTGAAGAAATTATTAATTGTAAAATGATCGGCAAGTATAGGTTTACTTTTAAAAATAAATGAACCCAAGAGCCGGATTAATTCAGTTTCTCTATTCTGGCAGCCCAATGTTATGAATGAAAAATAAAATGCAAATATATCAATTTTAACTTGAGCTTTATCATACAGGTATAAAATATACAAAATGTTGTCTACCATAATTTCTTTTTATGAAATAAATAATCTGTATAAATCTGTGTAATCAGTGGACAATAATTACCCCCAGCCCCTAAAGGGGTGTAATAACAGACCAGTAGACACTATTTTATTTTCCTTAATTCTTTTATAAAAAAAATAATCTGTTTAAATCTGTGTAATCAGTGGACAAACTCTTTCTTAATTTCTTTTTATAAATAAATAATTTGAGTAAATCTGTGTAAATCAGTGGACAAAATCTTTCTGTAATTTCAGACTTCCTGACCTCAAGAAAATTAATTGTCGCTATTTATTTCTACTCTGAGAGTTAATTTGATTATTAAATAAGGGAAATAAGGTTGGGATGTGTGGTGTCCGGCTTTCTACTAAGGGTGAAAAAACAAAAAATAAGGTCCTGAATATAAGATAATTACATATAATTAGCTACTTAAGATTTAACTATTTTTTTTTATTCCGAATGCACTGTAAGCTTTATTAATTGATTCTTGCTATCAGAAATTAAACATATAATAAAAAATAAACCCTGTAGATGCGACAATCAAATTTACGATATGGACATTGTAACTTATTGATTTATATCAGGAGTTCATGATGTCTGAATCTGTAGATAATATTTTCTTTAATCTGTGAAATTCAGTGTAATCTGTGGACAAACTACTAAGGGTGAAAAAACAAAAATAAGATTTTGAATATAAGATAATTACATATAATTAATTGCTTAAGATTCAATTATTGTTTTTAATTTCGAATGCAATGCAAACTTTATTAATTGATTCTTGCTATCAGAAATTAAACATATAATAAAAAATAAATCCTGTAGATGCGACAATCAAATTTGCGATATGGACGTTGTTGCTTATTGTTTTATACCAGGAGTTCAGAATGTCTGAATCTGAAGACAATCTCTTATAATATTAATCTGTGTAAATCTGTGTAATCAGTGGACAAACTCTTTCTTAATTTCTTTTTATAAAAAAAAATCTGTGTAGATACATGTAAATCAGTGGACAAACTCTTTCTTAATTTCTTTTTATAAAAAAAAATCTGTGTAGATACATGTAAATCAGTGGACAAACTCTTTCTGTAATCTCAGACTTCCTGACCTCTCGAAAATTAATTGTCGCTATTTATTTCTACTCTGAGAGTTAATTTGATTATTAAATAAGGGAAATAAGGTTGGGATGTGTGGTGTCCGGCTTTCTACTAAGGGTGAAAAAACAAAAAAAATAAGGTCCTGAATATAAGACAATTACATATATTTAGCTACTTAAGATTTAACTATTTTTTTTATTCCGAATGCACTGTAAGCTTTATTAATTGATTCTTGCTATCAGAAATTAAACATATAATAAAAAATTAATCCTGTAGATGCGACAATCAAATTTACGATATGGACATTGTAACTTATTGATTTATATCAGAAGTTCAGGATGTCTGAATCTGGAGACAATCTTTTTCTATAATCTGTAGATAATATTTTCTTTAATCTGTGAAAATCAATGTAATCTGTGGACAATCTCTTTATGTAATCTGTGGACAAATTCTTAAAAAATAATCTGTGTAAATCCGTGTAATCCGTGGTCATCAGTTTTTCAGATATTGATATTCAGAAGTTTTAATACAGATATCGCCTCTTTTTTACCCGATAATCCCTGAATACGGACTTTGTAACGATTGTTTGACTCAACAATCAGGATCACATGTTTCCCGGTTAGTTTACTCCATTTTTGGGCAGTATCGGTAGCCTCATCCCTGGTCATAAAATCTCCGATCTGGATGGAGAAGTTATGCCGGACAAAAGGAACATAATAAATCGGAAAATTTAATCCGGACAATTTGAATGCAAACTGTTGTGCACTGGTGCGGGTTGCAAAACCGGACATGCGAACTTTATAATATTTGTCCTCATAAACCATCAGTGTCGGTTTCCCTGAAATTCGTCCAAGCCTTTTATTCTCTTTAAAAGCATTTGATCTGGTTTTAAATGCTCCGATCTGTATAACTACTCCTTCTTTCGAAATAAAGGTGATGTAGTCGTTTACTTTTATCTCGTTCTTACGGGTACTGTTTGATGGTGAAACAGCCTTAGTAAGTTTAGGTTGCTCAATATGTCCTTCGGCTGATGCGGGATGATTATTCACCGGACTCATTACGAACTTGATGCCATCCACAATGTCCCCATCAACCGACCGTTTTATCGTTACCGGCAATTGGGCAGGCAATGATACCATATTCAGGACCTCCAATTGCTCCGAATCAATGCGTGCAATGTAATCTCCCGGTTCAATGCCCAGGAAATAGATATATCCATCCGATTCGGTCAGCGTTTCGGCAACTGCTTTTTTGCTATCCTTTTTATAGAGTTTCACCAGTATCCTGCCGATTCCTTTCTGTGTATTATTCGTATTCGTATACACCATTCCGCTCACCTCGCCCAGGGATTGTATCGGAATATCTACCCGCTTAAACTGATTGGGATCAACCAGTATCCTGTACGTATTCTTTTTAAACCGCCAGGCAATATTGTTCAATTCGTTGTTGTTCAATTCAACGGTATAATATGTGAATGCATTCAGATCAGGAACCCGTACAATGGAGTCTTTTTCACTGAATCGGGCACTTCCTCCGCTTATTCTCAAAGAATTTAGTTTTACCATCGGCTCCCCGACATCAAAAATGCCATTTTCATTCATATCCAAAAACGGATAGAACGATATGCCACCTTTCCCAATCGATGAATTATTGCTCGTATGAATGTTTCTTTTGCCACTCCCAAATGCCAGACTGCCCTGAGCGCTTTCAGACGTATACACCTGCCCGCTGCTGTAGGTAGTTGCAAAATTGGTTTTAGCAAAACGTAAATCATACTTGAAACTAAATGTCACCGTATGATTGTTCGATAAGAGATCCCTTCGGTAGGCCAGTGAAAAATTCCCTTTCGGAATGTATTTTTCAATCGTCATATCGTAGGACATCAGCCGGTTGTCACTCAGGATGTATTGTGCTGATGGACGTAAAGTCAGACCTTTATTCAGCCGGTATGACAGGGATAGGTTCGTACTCATGTAGGCAGCCTGTGGATTCGTCCAGGTGAACTGGGTGGTTGAGCTGGCACTTAACCGGTTGTAATACGTGGAAATCACCGCATTAGCCAGGTTGTAGTTTAAGCTTTTATACACCAGCTGCGAATAGTCTAATTTGGCATAGCCGCTTACTTTTTTTATTTTCAAAGGAAACGAGAGTTTTACCTTCCGTTCTTCGAGTGCATTGAAAGGCGTAGCCAATTGTCCTTCGACGTATTTCGTATAGTCTATTTCCAGCAAGGCATCTTTGGTGATATAATAATTCAACAACCCGCTTGCTCTGACTCCATGATCGTATTCGGCATACATGGTGAGTCTGCTGAAAGGTTGCAACGTCATCCTGGCAAAAGGAATATACGGGGCATTGGGAATGGACGACAGATATTCCACTCCGCCGCCAATGGTCAGGAAGCGGCTTACTCCGTAATTAAAATCGGCATTCCCGTACCGGCGTTTTAAAGTGCTGTCCTGTACCATGCCGCCTGTAACCCCATATTCAAATTCGTTTTTCGACATGACCGTATAGGGGACATTCATCGTTCGTTCTTCCATCCGTTCTTCTCCCAGCGGACCATAGAATTTTAATTTCAGGGTGGTATATCCGTAAACAATGGGCACTTTAAAAACATAGTTGCCTGATGCATCGGCTGTGGTATAATCCACCAACACACTGTTGATATACAGTTCGACGGTCCAGTTGGGTTCTGTCCGGTCGTTGATGTTGTAGTAACCTGTTGCCTTTCGTACCGTGGTGGGAGTATTGCGTATACTGGCTCCAATCACCGGAGCACCGATAAACGAGATGGAGGAAGTGGATAGTTTTCCTACGAGGGCTTGTTTAATGATCCCTTTATCATTGTCTATCCAGCGCCAGATATAATTCAGCTGATTGATATTGAATTTTTGTTGGTCGTATAAATTGATGGACACATCGGCTTCCCCGTAGAGAAATTCGGTACCAATAGCTACGCCCAACTGATTATAGGTCCTCATATTCCAGGATTGAGTGGACGATGCCGACCAGTCCAGTGTCCCTGCTTTAAAAAAGTGGTAGTTTCTGTGAATGATGGTATCGACAGGAACCTCTCCTTTTACTTTCGACATGTTCTTTCGCATTTTTTCAATACGTGCCAGGGTGACAACCGGAAATTCAAAACCCGATTTCAAACTCATGGAAAGTGTACGGTAATTAAAAGTCAGAGTAATGCCAAATGCATCCGAAAACAAGGATGATTCCAGGTAATAGGAACCCTGTTCTTTGATCAGGCCATTTTTAAGTTTTATGGTTTTGGTGCCGGTTTTAATTTGTTCGGTGGTCAGGTCAATGGTATACGTACGGCTTTCGTTGACTATAAATCCGGTGATGCTGTTTCCATCTGCTGAGATCTTACAGGGAATTTTTAGGCTTCTGAATAAATCTTCAATGTTCACGCACAGCATTTTGCTTTTTGTGTACAGGGCATCGACGGTGAAATTGTCGAATCCTGTGACGATCACTTCCACCGGAATCTGATCGTACAGGTTGCTTGGTGCAGACTCTTCATCACTGACCTTGGGTTGTGCTTTTAGCCCGTTAATAGGGAAGAAGAACAAAAAGACAGATAGAGATACTAACAAAGGTAGCAGGGAGTGGTTATTCCGCCTCTTTTTCTTCCTGTTAACAGGATGTTCACTCTTGAATTCCGCCTTTTCCATTTATTATTCCTGATGAAAGGTAATGTCAAAATTACCCGAATAGGTTCCCTGGATGGCATTGGCAGGGATATGCAACGTACCGCCCACTTTAAAAGGGGTCATGTAGTTGGAATTGGTGTTTATAGTAAATGTGGAGCCGTTGATTCCGTGTTCGGTAGGGCCGATGTCGAAAGTAAGCGATCCACCGTTGCTGCAGGTTAGGATACTCGTTGGGAAATAGGTGAAACTGACTGTATTCCCCTTTGATAATTTGATTTCAAAAATAGCGGGTTGTGCGTAGGGTGCGATGCCTAACAGTACAATATTTCCTGTCGAGGTTCTGCTGCCATCCCAGCCAATGCTGACAGTTCCCCCGCCGGTTCCGTTTACGCAGTAGGTACCGAAATTGATGGCCTGTGTTTGGGTGGCAGTAATAGTTTTGGAGGATATATCGTTGAAGGTTATCGGAATGTAGTTCATGTTGTCCGAAAATTTGTGTGTTTTGTCCAACACCATTTTTTGGGCTGCCATTGAATCAATATTACATATTAAAACAGCCGCAATAAATAGCATTTTTATAATTACACGAACTTTTTTTACAATTCCCATGACTCATCGTTTTGTTACATCCTGATTTTTGAATGTCTTTCATCCTTTATTTTATCTCCAGTTCACCTTCGGCATAAACAAAAGGCTTGATATTTCCTTTGGCGATGTATTGAACGTTGAATCTCCCGGTCGTAAATTTCTTTGTGGTCGAGGTGTCTAATTTAATGATCAGAATCCTTTTTTGCAGATTGGTATATACCCCGACCCCGGCTACTGTGCCCACCAATATCACCTTGCCGTGAACTGGAGTGTATTGTACGGTTATATCCCCATACGTTGAGATATTGCCGGTCCGGTTGATGGTCAGCTTGAGATTCTGAGCGCTCCCCTGAAGAGGCATTAATTCTAAATCGCTTAAGGTCGCACTGACACTGACTTCACCGGTTCGGATAATGATCGGGATGCTGACTCCAAATATAGGGATTAACTGGACGTTCACCAGTTTTGTATCCTTGCCCGATTTGCCCATACCCAGCGGCTTGTAGTTTTGTTCAGACCTGAAGTATAAATGTGACCGGTATTCCCCGGCCTTCATATCGGCTTTCCGTCGGTATTGTACCAGGATGACCTGTGGTTCACGGGGAGCCAGAGTGACCTGACGGGGAAATATACGCAAATAGGGGTCTGAAAACATCTGCCCTGAATCAGGTTGCTCAATGGTAACAAAACTACCATCTTCCTTCATACTTCGTTGAACAAACGAAATTGTATAGGTGGCTGTATCCTGCCCCATGTTTAATAGATTAAGTTGTTCTTTTTGCTTATTGCCTTCAAAGACTACCCGGGAAGGGGTTACTAATAAATCGCCCTGAGCCAGGATCTGCAAACTGAAGCCCGACTGTACTATTAATAAAATTACCAATATCCTTTTCATCGTTCTTTTTGTAAGGTGTAAATTTTTATAAAATAAACCGGTAAGTTTAATATTTATAAAACAACTGTTTATAAATGTGCTTTAATCAATTATAATCTACTGTTACTGGAAATATTCCTTCATATTCACCACCACCATTATCGGCAGTCACATTTAAAGTACCACCAACTTTAAAGCTATCATTACCATCTTTATCAAGTACACTTGTTGCACCTACCGCTGATATTTCATTAAAACCATTAAATTTGACGGTTAATGCATCAATTTTCATTGTTGATGTTGGTACTTCTTTCCCACTAACAGTAAAGAAAGAAGGCAATGTAACAGTGTATCCTAAATTCTTTGAGCCTGTTACGCTGAAAGTTGGATTTGTTGCAATTGGTTTTATTGCTGAAGTATTTATACCACCACTTGGTTCTCTGGAACCGTCAGTCGAAAGAATCATTTTACCATCTGTTTTTGTAACTAAAGTTACAGCCCCAAAATTTAAATCATATAGATCTTTAGAAATTCCCATTGGAATAATAAGTAGTACCTTTGCCGGATTATCTGATAATGTTGCAGAACTTTGAGCTTTTAATGAAGGAGAAAATGCAACCAAAATAACGATTGCTACGAAAAGTATCTTTTTTTTCATTTTATTTATTAAATACAAACAGGAAGACCCTGCATTCAGAGCCTTCCTGCTTTATTAGAAAGGAAAAATCAATTGTAATCTACAGTTACATCAAACGTACCAGCATAAACTCCACCAATCTGAGCAGGAGCTACTGTTAATGTTCCACCAACTGTGAAGTTATCAATACCTGTTACATCGCTAAGTTTACTAGTTACTGCTTCAACACCTACACCTGCTCCAGCAAAATGTGCTTTGAGTGAACCGATAGTCATGGTTGCAACACTCTTGGTTGTCTCTTTTACTGTAATTGTTCCAGGCAATGTGACAGCATAAGTTGAATTCATTGTACCTGTTACTGTATATGCAGCATTTAAAGGTTTTGCACCAACAGCAGAATAAGCAACACCACCATTATATGTACAAGTAATATTGTCAGAAGGAAGAAGAACAGTACCACCAGTTGCATCTAATAATGTTATTGAACCAAAATTTAAAGTTGCATTTTGTGCTATTTTCAAGGGTATTATCAGACTCGCTCCTGCAGCTGTTCCTGTTACAGTTGCTGAAGTCTGAGCCATTGCTGTTGTTGAAAATCCTGCCATCATTACGGCAGCTACGAAAAGAATAATTTTTTTCATTATTTGTTTTTTTGATGTTTATTTAAATTTAATTGCTTTTAAGTTTAAATGCAGTTCTCAAATATCAATTATAATCAACAGTTACTGGAAATGTTCCTGCATAAATACCACCAATCTGTGCAGCAGTGACTGTTAATGTTCCACCAACTGTGAAATTATCGGTACCGGTCGCACTCAATGTACTAACTACTGCATCGGCTGCTGCGCCATTAAAACGGGCTGTTAACGCACTAATTGTCATAACGGCAGTTGCTCCGACAGTTTCAGTTACAACAACTGTTGCTGGCAATGTAAGGGCATAAGTTGCATTCATTGTTCCTGTAACATTATATGCTGCATTCGTTGCATAAGGAGCTACAATCGATAAAGCTACACCTGCACTTGGTACACGTACTAAAGAATTTGAAGGCAGTAATACAGTCCCAGCAGTTTTACCATCTAACAAATTTATTGTTCCAAAATGTAAAGGCGAAGTTTGTGACAACGTCATTGGAACGATTAATTTTGCTCCAGCAGGAGTAGCTGATACAGTTGCAAATGTCTGAGCCATTGCAGTTGTCGAAAATCCAGCCATCATTACGACAGCTACGAAAAGAATAATTTTTTTCATTACTTGTTTTTTTTTGAAAATTGTTTATTAAATTAAATTGTTTGTGCATATTATTAATCAATGATATTCAGTATGTGATACTGAAATCAAAGCGGGTCGCTATGCTGTTTGCCTTATAAGGTCGTGTCTGTTTTTGTCTTTTTCTTTTACCTTTTGTATGTTATCATTTGTTTTGTCACTATTTTCTTTTTGATTGGAACCTTCACCTGCTTTCGTAAGGTGATAAACCAGGACCTTTTAATTTGTTTTATTTATAAGAAATATCTTATTAAAATTTAGAAAGAAAATAGTTAAAATTGCCTTGACTTTATTCGTTTCAATGTTGCTGACAACTTTATAAAAACACTGTGATTAGTTCATATAAATACAACTTTATATGTTTTTAATACATTGCAAAAATAAGGGTATTTTATTGTAAAGTATGCGGAATAAAAATGTAGCAGAATAGTTAATCTGTGAGGCAAATAAACGCTGTATTTATATACGAGTGGATGGTATTTATACCGTATGGTTATCCAGTACAGTTTAAAATTAATGTGTATAACTCCAACCTTCAGAATATGAGTGCAAAAATGACTTTTTTAATATTCTTTAAAATAACCATAAATGCTTCGGATGTAGCAACAACTAGTATTTAAGAATATTTGTTGCTATCCGGTTTCTGTAAAAAAATTAATTAAAAAATTAATTACTTTTTTCCTTTGACTAAAAGGTTAAAAAATGAATATTAATTGTGTCAAATAGGAGTCAGGTATAACAGGAATTGTTTTTAATTGTCTTTAATTATATCTAATAAAATGATAGAAAAGTAAAAATGTAGAAATTAACATGACATCTGTTTCTTAAATAAATTCCAAATACCGCTCTTTCATCTTACCGTTTGCACCAATCGGGATGCATCAGTAAACTTGTATTTTGTCCAATGTGTATTTCTCCTGAAATTAAAGGTCCGGGATGTGAAACAGGAAGATTATAAAGACCTGATTATACCGGGTACGTCATAGGACGGACTTGGAATAATCAGGTCTTTTTGAAACTTAAAATGATCCGGACAGGCTTTTAGTTGCCTCATCGTCCGGTATGATCCATTCGCTCCTTACTTGAATAAATAGCCTATAAAAGCCGTTATCCCCATTGCAATGGTGCTCCAGAAGCATATTCTTAAAATCCCTTTTGTCTTACTCGACCCGCCCGCATTTGCAGCAACATCTCCTAACAAGGCCAGGAATAGTATTGAAAAAACATATTGGTAAATTACCATTTGATGGATGGGTGCAAACAACGCTATCATAAGTGGTAATATTCCACCCGAAGTGAAAGCTAAGCCCGATGCCAGTGCCGCCTGTAATGGTTTTGCTTTCGTTATCTTGGTAATCCCTAACTCGTCACGGGCGTGAGTTTCCAGCACATCATGTTCTGTCAGTTTTATGGCCACCTGCATGGCTAATTTACTATCCAGTCCCCTTTGTTCATACAGATCGGCCAGTTCCAGCAATTCTTCGTCAGGTTTTGTGGCTAGTTCTTTCTTTTCTCTTTTAATGTCTGCTTTCTCAATATCCAATTGCGAACTCACCGAAACATATTCGCCTGCTGCCATGGACAATGCCCCTGCAACCAAACCGGCTATTGTTGCCAGTACAACAGGACTTCTGGTTAAACTGGCAGCAGCAATACCAATAGCCAGACTGGCAGTTGATAGTATTCCGTCATTTGCACCCAGAACAGCAGCTCTCAACCAACCGCTTCTGTTTACATAATGTCTTTCATTATTCACCATTTTAAATAATTTGTATCGTTCTTTTTTCTGAATCTGTTTGCATGTTATCCCGGCAATTATTAATTATTATTCAATCATTATTAATTACTTATATCCGGATATCCTGATTTATGAGCCGCAGAATTTTCATTCTGGTTGACTCTTGTTTATCACATTGATTTATCCTTCAGCACGATCATTTTTATCTTTCTTCGTATTCCATTGCGGTAATAGTGGATTTAGTAGGTGAGGGTGGTCGTTTTCAGAAGAAATGCAAATGTATGGATTATTAACAACTTATACAGATTAATCCACGTTTTTTTACGAATTAAATAACAGGACACAGATCTTCCTGAATTTGAACCTGTGGATATTCTGATTTTCACTTGTGTAGCACAAAGCTACTAAGAGAACGGGGTTGTTTTAATCTTCACTAACGTACTTGGAGGAGTATTTCTCGAGGCGGCTAATCTTGAGGCGGTTTATAAACAGATAAACCTTGTTTTAATTCTTCTTTAATAAGGTTAATATCGTGTGGGTCGTCCTTTCTACTAAGGGTTAGAAAACAAAAATAAGGTTTTGAATATAAGACAAATACGGTTTTCTAATCATTGCAATTTTGTTTTCAGTATTTATTTTACTATTCGAGTTTTACTATTAAAAAAAGCGAATAAGGGTAGAGTATTTACAGGCCTATTAACGAACTCCCCATGGTACAATGATAATGTGGTTGTTGAAGTCTTTACGTGTACCGCCCCAAGTCCGTTAGCTAACGGACTTGGGGCGGCTTATCTTGAGGCGGTTTATAAACAGAAAAACCTTGTTTTAATCCTTCTTTAATAAGGATAATTTCGTGTGGGTCATCCTTTCTAAGGGTTAGAAAACAAAAATAAGGTTTTGAATATAAGACAAATACGGTTTTCTAATCATCGCAATTTTGTTGTCAGTATTTATTTTAATTTTCGAGTTGTTCTATTAAAAAAAGCGAATAAGTGTAGAGTCTTTACGGACCTATTAACGAACTCTCCATGGTGCAATGATAAAGAGCATGCAATTTTCTTCACTAGTGCCGCCCCTCCTGCAATTATAAAGTGATTGTTTAAGTATTCACCAGTGCCAAACCATGAGAAAATTAT
>Ga0302213_1001278_pt1 | contig 12141 bp, 10 predicted proteins | sample II_Fen_N1_2_FD_194583 | JGI IMG/M metagenome (GOLD analysis project Ga0302213, IMG submission 194583) | Peat permafrost microbial communities from Stordalen Mire near Abisko, Sweden - II_Fen_N1_1 | ecosystem: Environmental > Terrestrial > Soil > Wetlands > Permafrost | place: Sweden: Abisko... | reverse complement strand
TTTCATTATTATATCTTTATAAATGCTGAGTTTGATTATAATTTTCCTACAAACTTGTCAAACATAAACTCCGTGTCAGTAGGACCCGAGCATGCTTCAGGATGGAACTGACTGCTGAACCATGGTTTTGACTTATGACGAATACCCTCATTACTACCGTCATTCATATTAACGAACAGCTCTTCCCAATCGCTTCCCAATGTCTTGGCATCAACAGCATAGCCATGATTCTGGCTGGTAATATAACATTTATCAGTTCCAACCATACGAACTGGCTGATTGTGGGAGCGGTGGCCATATTTAAGTTTATAAATAGAAGCGCCTCCAGCTTTTGCCAGCAACTGATTACCCATACAAATACCACAAATTGGTTTATCACTCTTAGCCATCGCCTTGCGAATGATATTGACGGCATCTTCACACATATCCGGGTCACCAGGTCCATTGGCTAAGAACAATCCATCATATTCCATATTTGTGTAATCATAATTCCAAGGAACACGAATAACCTCAACACCACGATTTATCAGGCAGCGGATAATATTGTTTTTCACACCGCAGTCTACAAGAACCACTTTCTTATGGTCGGCGCCTTCGTTGTAACGAATAACCTCTTTGCAACTAACTTTATCGACAAAGTTGATACCATCATAATTTGCAGAAGGTATATTGTCAGGGGTATCATCAAAAAGAATCTTACCCATCATCACACCATGTTCACGCAGCACCTTTGTCAATTCACGTGTATCAATACCGGTAATTCCGGGCACTAGTTCACGTTTCAACCATTCTGCCAGACTTTCTTTAGCATTCCAATGACTATACTCCACGCTGTAATCAGCTACGATTATGGCAGAAGCATAAATTTTATCGCTTTCCATAAATGTTGCTATACCATTAGGCTCAACAGTAAAAGGAGGAACCCCATAGTTACCTACGAGAGGATAAGTAAGAGTCATCAACTGACCGGCATAAGAAGGGTCGGTGAGACTTTCGGGATAGCCCATCATGGCCGTATTAAAAACGACCTCACCTGCTACAGGTTTCTCGTAGCCGAATGACTTGCCGTGGAATTTTGTCCCGTCTTCGAGGACTAAAGTTACATTTCTCATTATTTCGTTCTTATTCATTTAGAATTTCATCTCATATTGATACACCTGTTCGATGTAATTAATAAAAGCCTGATTGACTAGTTTTGTACCTCCAGATGTAGGATAATCGCCGCTGAAATACCAGTCACCGGTATGTTTAGGAATTGCAGTGTGCAAACCTTCTATCGTCTGATATACAACTTCAATAGGAGTGTTTACGCCATCAGGTGTCAACATTTCAACAATCTCGGCACTTATGTCATCATCAGTAAACGGGGCGTATATCTGCTTCACACAATTTTGCATCTCAGACTTCGGTTTAAGAATTTCATCCTTACAATTTTTATAAACATCATCTATCAGAGAGTACATACCTTTTTTCTTCAACAAACATACACAAGCTCTGAAGGCAGCAAACTCCTCCATACGACTCATATCAATTCCATAGTAATCCGGATAACGGATCTGAGGAGAACTCGACACGATAACAATCTTCCGTGGATGCAAACGGTCAAGTATTCTTATGATACTCTCCTTAAGAGTTGTTCCTCTCACAATACTATCATCGATGACCACAAGATTGTCCACATAAGGGTCAAGTGAACCGTATGTGATATCGTATACGTGCGCTGCCAAATCATTACGAGTATTACCTTCTGTAATAAACGTACGAAGTTTTATGTCTTTCAATGCAACCTTCTCACTTCGGATGTATTGATGCAGGATTTTTTCGAGTTCATCATGAGTCGGTTTATGATCCATCAACTCTATCTGATTTATCTTCTGCTCATTAAGATAACATTTGAAACCTCCGAGCATTCCATAAAAAGCCACCTCAGCAGTGTTGGGAATAAACGAAAAAACGGTATGTTCCAAGTCGTTATCCACAGTCTTCAGAATAGGTTTTACCAACTGGGCACCGAGTTGTTTACGCTCTTTATAAATATCACGATCGCTGCCGCGGCTAAAATAGATACGTTCGAACGAGCAGGCTTTCATTGCTTTCTGTTCTAGAATCTGCTCGACTAAAACTTCGCCATTCTTCTTGACTAGAAGTGCCTGACCCGGATAGAGTTCATTTACGTCATCGCACTCCACATCGAGTGCCGTCTGAATTACAGGACGCTCACTTGCCAACACAACTATTTCATCGTCTTTATACCAGAATGCAGGACGGATGCCCCAAGGGTCACGCATTGAGAACATCTCACCACTACCAGTAACACCGCAAACTACATATCCACCATCAAAATCTTCAAGTGAAGTTCTAAGTACATTACTCATTTTTACATTATCTTCGATATAATGAGTAATTGATTTACCAGTCAGTCCATTATTTTCAGCTATCTGAAAATTGCGTTCAACCTCACGATCAAGACGATGTCCCATCAATTCCAACATAATATATGTATCACTGTAAATACGTGGATGCTGTCCTTGATCAGTAATCTTCTTAAATATTTCATCGACATTTGTCATGTTGAAGTTTCCGCAAATCGCAAGATTTTTTGCTCTCCAGTTATTACGACGCAGAAACGGATGCACATAAGAAAGGCCACTCTTGCCGGTTGTTGAGTACCGGAGGTGGCCCATATAAAGTTCGCCGGCGAACGGCAAAGACTCTTTCGCATAATCTGCATCTGACAATTGTTCGGGATGGAGGTCCTTAAAATGCTGTTGGACTTTTCCGAAAATATCTGTAATAGCATTTGAGCCTAAAGCCCTTTCACGGAACATATATTCATCACCTGGAGCAGAACTTAATTTGACGCACGCCAACCCTGCGCCTTCCTGACCGCGGTTATGCTGTTTCTCCATCATAAGATAAAGCTTGTTTAGACCGTACATCCAGGTACCATATTTCTGTTGGTAATATTCAAGTGGTTTTAGTAATCTTATCATTGCCACTCCGCATTCATGCTTAAGTTGTTCCATATAAAAAGTTTAATCTCTTTCTTATTGTTTTAGGTTTATTCTACAGTTACGCTCTTTGCCAAATTTCTTGGCTGATCCACATCCTTGCCCTTGCATACGGCAATGTGATAAGCCATAAGTTGCAACGGAATAGTTGCTAGAAGCGGTTCTAGACATTCTATTGTTTTAGGTAATTCTATCACTTCATCGGCAATGCGACTGACAGTATCGTCACCCTCAGTCACTAATGCTACAATCTTACCCTTACGGGCTTTTATCTCCTGAATATTGCTTAACACTTTCTCATACATAGCATTATGGGTAGCGATAACCACTACAGGCATCTCTGCATCAATAAGAGCAATTGGACCGTGCTTCATCTCCGCGGCAGGATATCCCTCTGCATGGATATAACTAATCTCTTTAAGTTTAAGAGCTCCTTCCAGAGCCACAGGATAACTGAAACCGCGACCTAAATATAGGAAATTGTGCGCATAAGTAAAGACCTTGCTTAAATCGGTAATTTTTCGGTTCAATTTAAGCACCTCCTTCATCTTTTCAGGTATAGCACCTAATTCATGCACAATATGTAGATAGTCTTTATTACTTATCGTCTGCTTCTCTTTAGCTAATGCTAATGCAAGCATTGTTAGTACGGTGACCTGACCGGTAAACGCCTTTGTGGAAGCAACACCTATCTCAGGGCCAACGTGAATGTAAGAACCGGTATCTGTGGCACGTGGTATGCTCGACCCAATAGCGTTACATATACCATAAATAAATGCACCCTTTTCCTTAGCCAACTGTACAGCTGCTAAGGTGTCTGCAGTCTCACCGCTCTGTGATATAGCAATAACCACATCACCTTTGTTGATAACAGGATTACGATAACGGAATTCTGAAGCATATTCCACTTCAACCGGTATACGACATAAGCTTTCGATGATCTGACGACCTATGAGACCGGCATGCCACGATGTGCCACATGCTACGATAATAAACCGTTTGGCATTTATTAATTGTTTCTTATAATCAATAACAGCACTAAGCACCACATTGTCAGAATCCACATTAACACGACCTCGCATACAGTTGGTAATGCACTCTGGTTGTTCAAAAATTTCCTTCAGCATAAAGTGCGGATATCCTCCCTTTTCTATCTGACCGAGATTAATATCAACGGTCTGAATCTCAGGATTAAGCTCACGATTGTGGATATTCACCACCTTCAAGTCTTCTCCGAGGCGAAGGACAGCAATGCTACCATCTTCCAGATACACCACCTTGTCTGTATATTCGACAATTGGGCTTGCGTCTGAACCAAGGAAAAATTCATTTTTTCCAATACCAATTACCAATGGACTACTTTTGCGAGCAGCAATAATCTGACTAGGGTCACTCTTATCTAGCAAGGCTATGGCATAAGCACCAATAACCTCATGAAGAGCCAACTGTACTGCTGTGAGCAGATCCAAACTTTTCTTAATCTGAATATATTCAATGAGCTGTACTAATACTTCAGTATCCGTGTCAGAACGAAACTGGACACCATTTGCCATTAGACGCTGTTTTAAAACTGCATAATTCTCAATGATACCATTATGTATCAAAGCAAGATTCTTGGTTGAGGAATAATGTGGATGAGCATTGACAGAAGACGGTTCTCCGTGAGTAGCCCAACGGGTATGAGCGATACCGACTGTACCTGATATATTTTTATCATTGGTAAAAGTTAATAAATCTGCCACCTTACCTTTTGTTTTATATACATTCAGACTGCCATCGTCACTTATCAAAGCAACCCCGGCACTATCATAACCTCTATATTCAAGGCGTTTCAATCCTTTAATTAGGATTGGGAAAGCATTGCGACCACCAATATAACCAACAATTCCGCACATAAGCTATTTATTTTAAAACAGTTACAAGCAAAGATGCAATAGAAATTAGAATACTAGTTGCAGAGAACCATAGGGTTGTCATGCTGCCGATATCTGAGTTCTGAGCCTTCGCTTTATTGGGTTCTACATAAAGAACATCATTCTGCTGAAGATAAAAATAGGGAGAATTGACTAAACCAGCATCATTAAGGTTGAGTTTATAAATATGCTTCTCGCCTGTAATATCTTCACGAATAAGTTTCACATTATCTCTACGACCATATATAGTCAGATCACCAGCCTGAGCAAGGGCTTCTAATATATTAATTTTTTCATTGCTTACAACAAATGTTGCAGGACGACTTACTTCACCGATAACCGAGACTTTGAAGTTTGTCATTCTGACGCAAATAATTGGGTTTTCGATTTTGCTCATATAAGGAATGATCTTATCGTGTATCAACGATTCAGCTTGAGATTTTGTCAGATCGCCGACATGGATTTTTCCAACAACAGGGAAATCGACATTTCCCTCATTATCAACCAGATAATTTTGAACTAGAGGTTGTGAAGTTGCTAAACGATTACCTTGACTCATTGCATTAGGCACAGTAAGATTAAAAGGTATTGCAGCATCCTGATCAGTAGTTGATACAGTGATTGTAAGAAGATCTTTAGGCATAATGTGAGCATCATACAGGACTTTAGAGCTATCTAGATTTACAACATCACTATTCTGGAAGTAAGCTACATTCTTTGAACTAGAGCAACTGTTCAAAAACATCAAAATAACCAATGCGGCTATCGATAATGATAAACTTTTTAATATTGTCATATTACTATATATTTTACGCCGTGCAAAATTAATTCTATTTTTTGATATTGGCAAATATTTCATTGATTAATTACCATATTAATCTTATTTGGGATAATAGGAACACAAAAATGGCATCGTGCATAAATAAACGTACGATGCCATTATATTAATTTATAAATTTATTTTTTGAAATATCTGTTATAAAGGCCTTGGAAACCACTTCCATGCCGAGCTTCATCTTTAGCCATCTCATGAACAGTATCATGAGTAGCATCCATACCTTTAACCTTGGCATTTTTAGCTATTCTAAATTTATCAGCACAAGCGCCAGACTCAGCAGCAATACGTTTTTCAAGATTTGTCTTGGTGTCCCAAACCACATCACCTAATAATTCTGCAAATTTAGAAGCATGTTCTGCCTCCTCAAAAGCATAACGTTTGAATGTCTCTGCAATCTCGGGATAACCTTCACGGTCGGCCTGACGGCTCATTGCAAGATACATACCAACCTCCCCACATTCTCCTGCGAAGTGTGCATTGAGATCTTTAATCATCTCCTCATCAGCTCCTTCTGCGCGGGCTGCACCAAGTGTATGAACAGCTGCAAACGTCAACTCGTCATCATCTTTCATCTCTGAGAACTTACTTTTAGGAGCTTTGCAAATCGGGCACTTCTCGGGTGCCTCTGTCCCTTCATAAACATAGCCACAAACGGCACAAATAAATTTTTTCTTCATCTTTCTTGATTTAATTATTTAATATATATTTTTCTTTACACTGACACTCCGCACATATTCCTCTGTAATACAACTGCGCATCTACAACCAAGTTACCATTCACTTCACGCGCTTGAGTCAACACAGGAACGGGTTCATCGAACAAATCAATCACCTTTCCACATCGTTCACAAAGAAAATGAACATGAGGACGAGTGTCACCATCATAACATACTCTTCGTTCATCAATAGTCAACATCTGAGCTGCATGATGATCTGCAAACAGACGCAAGGTGTTATAAACAGTCGTCCTACTTAAAGTGCTGATTTTTCTACCTAATACGGTAAATATTTCATCCACCGTAGGATGGGTTCGATGATTAAGAAGGTAATCCATGATAGCTAATCTCTGTACTGACGGACGAATACCGCTATTTACAAGAATATTATAAGCTTCTTTTTCTTTCATTTTTTACAATATTGTTATAATTACAAATGCAAAAATAAAGAATTTTTTCTTTATGGCTATACTCTTTTTAAATTATTACGTTGTTTTTTTGATATTTTTAATATAGTCAACCTATTTTTACATTATTATGATTCAATTTATATTATGTTTTAATATTATTCGATGAATTGTTGGCAAAAATGTACTAATTTTGCAAACTCAAACAAACAAGACACATAAAATATAAAGATGTATAGAGACAATAAAGACGAAAAGTTCCCAATTGTGGATGAAAACGGTAACATAATAGGCTGTTCCACCAGAGGAGAATGCCACAGCGGTAGCATGCTACTCCATCCTGTCGTCCACCTGCATGTATTTAATTCCAAAGGAGAATTATACATGCAGAAACGCCCGGAATGGAAAGACATACAACCAGGAATGTGGGATACTTCCGTAGGAGGGCATATTGATATAGGTGAAAACATGGAAGCAGCTCTACTGCGCGAAAGTTGTGAAGAACTAGGTATTACAGATTTTACTCCTATTTCGATGGGGCATTATGTTTTTCAATCAAAAAGGGAACGTGAATTAGTGTATGTCAACAGAACTATATATGATGGTAAGATACGGCCAGACAATGAAGAACTCAACGGCGGACGATTCTGGACAGCAGATGAAATTGCGGACAACTTAGGAAAGAATATCTTTACTCCCAATTTCGAGAATGAGTATAAAAAGTTTTTCGTTAAATAATGCTTATCAAAAACTTTCCTGTAATATGATGCTCTTCAACAACAATAAGATATCCGAATATAAAACAAATTCCCCAAAAGAACGTTTATATTATCGAAAAAGATTAATTTTGCAAGGATGGAAAAAATAAAAAAATCATATTTATTATTGCTTGCTGTAACAGCTTTGTCATTAACACCTTTTGAGATGTGGGCTGACGATGTGCCGACCATCAGTCCTACTATAGTATTCACTAATACTGATAGTAAAAATGAAGGAACAGACACAACTGCTTCAGCACCGCTAGTAGCATCATTTCATGCTAATGTAAATAATTTAGGATCATATACACCTTACTATGAATGGAGATTTTACGTACCAGGCAGTGCTAAAAACCCTTATCTTGTAAGATACACAGAAAATACCGATTATACATTCACGACATCGGGATCGACTTACATCGTACTGTATGCGACATTTGTTCAAGGCAATGATACTGTTGCCTACACCTCAGATTACTGGAATGAAAACAAACCTATGTCTATAACAATATCCCAAAGTAAAATGGAAGTTCCAAACGCATTCTCTCCTAATGGTGACGGTATCAACGATATTTTTAAAGTAAAAGACGGTTACCAGTCACTAACCGAATTTCACGCATATATTTTCAACCGTTGGGGGCAAAAGCTCTATGAATGGAGTGACCCTGCAGAGGGATGGGATGGCACATTCAACGGCCACGACGTAAAGCAAGGAGTCTATTTTGTATTAATTAAGGCAAAGGGTGCCGACGGTATTCAATATAATATTAAACGTGACGTCAATCTGTTAAGAGGATACACCGAAGGCAGTTCGTCATCAACCAATTCTTCATCGAAATAACAATTGATTTTTATGAATCGTGAAGACGAAAAGATAAATGTATGGGGAGCAAGAGTACACAATCTGAAAAATATAGATGTAGAAATCCCCCGAAACAGTTTAACAGTAGTAACAGGACTTAGTGGCTCTGGAAAGTCGTCACTTGCCTTCGACACAATCTTTGCCGAAGGGCAACGCAGGTATATCGAAACTTTTTCTGCATACGCACGTAATTTTCTTGGCGGCCTTGAACGTCCTGATGTAGATAAGATTACAGGTCTTAGCCCAGTAATAAGCATTGAGCAGAAAACTACGAACAAAAATCCGCGTTCTACGGTCGGAACTGTAACGGAAGTGTATGACTATATGCGACTTCTTTTTGCACGCGCTGGCATTGCACATAGCTATGTGACTGGCGAGAAAATGGTAAGATATACAGAAGAGAAAGTTTTGGATATGATTCTTGAATCTTATAATGACCGACGCATTTTCATTCTCTCACCGCTAGTACGTAGTCGTAAAGGTCATTACCGTGAACTTTTCGAGAGTATGAGACGTAAAGGTTATTTATATGTGCGCATTGACGGTGTTATTACAGAAATAACCAGAGGAATGAAGGTGGATCGATACAAGAACCACGATATAGAGGTGGTAGTAGATAAACTCGCTGTCAATACAAAGGATAAAGAACGTCTGAAGAAGAGTGTCGATATTGCGATGAAACAGGGTGACGGTCTTATAATGATTTATGATGCTGAAACAAAACTACTGAAGCATTATAGTCGTCGTCTGATGTGCCCATCAACTGGTATGGCGTATAGAGATCCTGCCCCAAACAATTTCTCATTCAACTCACCACAAGGAGCCTGTCAACGATGTAAAGGTCTTGGTGTCATTAATGAGATAGATCTATCAAAGGTTGTCCCAGACCGTTCTATATCTATTCATGAAGGGGCTATCATTCCACTCGGAAAATATAAGAACCAAATGATATTCTGGCAGATTGCGGCTCTGCTTGAAAAATATGAATGCACGCTTAAAACTCCAATTGATGAGATTCCAGAAGATGCTCTAAATGAAATTCTTTATGGTTCATTGGAGAATATCAGAATCAAAGCAGAGATTGTTCACACATCGAGCGATTACTTTGTGGCTTTTGACGGTGTCGTAAAATATTTGCATAGCGTTATCGAGAATGATGACTCTGCAAGCGGTCAAAAATGGGCCGACCAGTTTTTAGCAACTTGTGAATGTCCGGAATGCCACGGTCAACGACTAAACAAAGAGGCTCTGTCATTCAAAATATGGGACAAGAATATTACCGAACTAGCAGCTATGGATATTACCGAACTCCGACAATGGCTTGATGAGGTTGAAGAACATCTTGACAGTAAACAAAGACAAATAGCTACAGAGATTATCAAAGAACTACGTACACGAATCGATTTTCTGTTGGACGTGGGTCTCAATTATCTATCACTAAACAGACAAACAGCTTCACTTTCTGGTGGAGAAAGTCAACGCATACGGCTAGCTACCCAGATTGGTTCACAACTTGTAAATGTACTTTATATTCTGGATGAACCGAGCATCGGATTACATCAGCGCGATAATGAACGACTAATTAATTCGCTGAAAGAGCTACGAGATATTGGGAATTCAATTATTGTAGTGGAACACGACAAGGACATGATGCTGAATGCAGACTATGTGGTTGACTTAGGTCCAAAAGCAGGACGGCTGGGTGGCGAAGTGGTATTCCAAGGAACGCCAAATGAGATGCTCAAAAAGCACACTCTTACCAGCCAATATCTCAATGGCGAAACAAAGATCGAAATTCCGGAAAAAAGACGAAATGGCAACGGAAAAAACATAATAATACGTGGCGCTAAAGGAAATAACCTTAAAAACATAGATGTTACTTTTCCTCTTAATAAACTTATTGTCATAACAGGTGTTAGCGGATCAGGGAAATCGACACTTATAAATGAGACCCTGCACCCCATATTAAGCCATCATTTCTATCGTTCACTCCGAAAACCTCTTGCTTATGACAAAATCGAGGGTATAGAAAATATTGATAAGGTGGTAGATGTCGACCAGTCGCCACTCGGACGTACGCCTCGTTCAAACCCAGCTACATATACAGGTGTATTTTCAGACATCAGAGAATTGTTTGTAAATCTGCCAGAAGCAAAAATTCGTGGTTACAAACCTGGGCGTTTCTCATTTAACGTCAAAGGAGGACGCTGTGAGGATTGTGGTGGAAATGGTTACAAAACTATAGAGATGAACTTTCTACCCGACGTAATGATACCATGTGAGAGGTGTCATGGCAAACGGTATAACCGAGAAACTCTCGAAGTAAGGTTCAAGGGTAAAAGTATTGCCGACGTTCTAGACATGACCATTAATCAGGCCGTAGATTTTTTTGAGAATCAACCCAACATACTTCAGAAAATAAAAATTCTTCAAGATGTTGGTTTGGGATATATTAAACTAGGTCAACCGTCGACAACACTTAGCGGAGGAGAAAGTCAGAGAGTGAAATTATCCACAGAATTGAGCAAACGCGATACTGGCAAAACATTATATATTCTTGATGAACCAACGACAGGTCTTCACTTCGAAGATATACGAATATTAATGGATGTTCTGAACCGGCTTGTGGACAGAGGCAATACTGTTATTGTGATAGAACACAATCTCGATGTCATCAAGATGGCAGATTACATCATTGATATGGGACCTGAAGGTGGTAGAAGTGGTGGTTATGTCCTGTCATTCGGAACTCCTGAAAAGGTGGCACAGAGCAATTTAGGTTATACACCTCAATTCCTTGCAAAAGAGCTACAATAAAAAAATTGCCATGTGCATTGTAGATATTACTTAACGCATGGCAATTTTTCTTTACTCGTTCAGATGGCATTCATACCTCATCCTCATTTTTAGCATCTACAGCAGCAGCCCTAACGCGACTCAGTGTTTCGGGAGTCATCTGAAGATAACTGGCGATATAAACCAGAGGAGCACGCAAAAATAATTCTGGCTGTAATTGCATCAATCTCCGATAACGCTCCTGAGCTGTTTCAAACCTAACCAAGTCTGCATGAATCTGTGATATGATGAGTGACTCCTCGAGTATCTTTCTATAAAGAATCTCAATATTAACATTCTTAACTGAAGCCTGCTCTAATTCTTCACGTGGTAATCCATACAATGTGGTCGCCTCAAGAGCCTCAATCTGTAAACGAGTTGGCTGTTGCTTAAACAGACTTTCGATACACATAACTATATTATTCTCATAAGTAAGATATTCAGTCACCTCACGACCATTTTTAAAATAGAATTGGCGTATCATACCTTTCGTTATAAAATAAATAAATTTACAGGTATCACCCTCTTTTAGTATAATATCACCCTTGGAATATTTCATCGGCATGAGTAATTTTTCCATCGTGTCTAATTCATCGGGAGTAAGTGTCCGATATCTGCGTGCCAACTCGCGAGCCACATCTCTTGTTACTACATTATTAACCATAGATTCCTCCTTTCAAATAAAAATTAATCCAATTTTAGAACAGCAAGGAAGGCCTTCTGAGGGACTTCCACATTTCCAATCTGTTTCATCTTCTTTTTTCCGCGTTTTTGTTTCTCAAGTAGTTTGCGTTTTCTACTT
>Ga0302213_1001262_pt1 | contig 12267 bp, 9 predicted proteins | sample II_Fen_N1_2_FD_194583 | JGI IMG/M metagenome (GOLD analysis project Ga0302213, IMG submission 194583) | Peat permafrost microbial communities from Stordalen Mire near Abisko, Sweden - II_Fen_N1_1 | ecosystem: Environmental > Terrestrial > Soil > Wetlands > Permafrost | place: Sweden: Abisko... | reverse complement strand
AGTTGAACCCCACCCCCAATCTGTTCCAAAAGTCATAGTTCCCAATGCAAGTTCTGAAACTCTAAGTCCACTTTTTCCTAGCAAATAATATTTCATATTCCTTTTTTTTATATGTTTAACCTGAATGCAAAATTAAAGGCTTTTGCTTTTCTAAGTGTATATGCTATGCGGAAAGTTGAATATATTTTGCGGAATTGTGTATTAAATTAGTTTGCATTGCTACCCCTACGATTGTATCAGATAAAAGGATGTTTCAGATTTCATTCTTTTTTATCTGATTCATCAGCTAAATCCAAGTTCAGACAATTGCCCACCGACCAGCCCGCACCATTCTGCAAGCAAGTAATGGTTATATGTCCGCGAGGACAGGTGTTATAATAGTCATTCATTTTGAAATTATCTTTGACTCAATACGCTTTTCATTTTCCCAATTGACTTTTACTATTTGTCCTTCTTTCACTTTTCCCTGTATAAATTCTTCAAATTCGGTTTTTAAGTTATTGTAGTCCGATATTTTAGTCGATTGAGGTCTAGCTAATTTTTCTAAAAATACTAATGCATTTTCTACTAAGAATATTGGTTGAATATAACCAGTATGAATAAAACGATTTGTCCATTTTTCGATTTCTAGAATAGTTGTAACTTCCAATGGAAGTTCTATTCTTTTGTTATTAGCTTGGTCTTTTTTGATAAAATCCCAAGCTATTTGAGTACTTATTTTCTTTATTCTTACACCATTATTGTCTGTAATAGAATTAAATCCTAAAATTTTCTTTCCCGCAACTTCAATCATTAATCTGATTGTAAATACTGTATACGAAAAGAAATCTCTATAATGTATCGAGTCAGTTCCAAAATGATATATATGTAATATTATTGAGCCATTTTCAAAAATATCACTTGTAGATGAACAGATTGCAGAACCCATTTGATAATTCAACGTGTTGTTGTTGTATTTAAATTCGGCATAGCTAACTAATTCATATACATCGAACGAGAAAATAAATAAAAATTCAGAAAAGTTATCTATTGAGCCTTTGTTCTGTTTTGTAATATAATCATTAACGATACCTGTTTCAAGACTTTTTTTAATTCGTTCTAATGTTTTGAAAGAGGAAAATAATTGTTTTTTAAATACAGTTTCTGCTTTATTTTCAGTCCATTCTTTTTGAAAAATATCTACGGAAAGTTGTCTTTCAGTAAATGTTTCTTTATTTAAAACACTCTTTATTAAGCCTGAATAGTAATCGTAAAAGCCATTAAATGCTTCAAGTTTTTGAGCTTCATTTACATTGGAATCTCTTATGATGTTGGAGAATCTATTTAAATCCATAATTAATTTTTATACTTGTCATTGGTTGATTCCATCGCTGCCGCACGATTGCATCGTTTGGCAATTCTGAATTATTTTCCCACGCGATACAATCGCGCGGGAGCAAGGGTCTTTCTAGTTTTGACTGTTTGCAAATTTTTTGGAATAAGTTATATCTTCCATATATTCGTAATTCACATTTGGATAAAATCTTCGATATGTGAAATCATAATACTGACTACCTGGAAGATTCTTAATAATATTATATCTGCTAATAAATTTAAAGTCCTCTAAATCTTTATTGTTAGTTGAACAATCTATTTCAGCAGTATACTCCCATCTCATTCCGAGTGAAGAAAGGCTGTTAAAGAGTATTAGTAATTGTTCATATGTAGAAAGCTGAGCACGAATTAACTTCCCGTAGTAGTACTTTTCGTCAGGTTTCAAGAATTCTTGTGAAGATAAAAATTTATAGGATTGAAAAAGGTGTCTAAAGTAATGCCCAAGTCTATGTTGGTGACCACCGTAGTATTTGTCCACTGTAAAGTTCTTATATAAATCATGTTTACTACAACTTGAAGGTAAATCAGACTTCCCTGCATTTGGATAGATTTCTTTAAATATATCTAATTTGTCTTTTATTTTCTTGTCTTTAAAATTTTTCCATTCAGCATATAAAATGTCGTTTTCTTCTTTTGGTTTTAGTTGAAGAAAAACCTTACACCTATTGGTGAATTCTCTATTATAACGATTGTAGAATTTATGCAGTAAAATAGTCTCACTTTCTTTAGATACTCCAAAATAAAAAAATGAAAATGCAATATCTATTAAAGCAATTTCTTCAGCTTTTTCTTTGCATTTATTGTTTCTTATAATTTTATTTAATTCTATTTTATACGCTGGTAATATCATTTCTACTTCAGGGTACATTTTTGAAAAATGTTTTACCTCATGAAAGCAATCAATAAACTCTTGAACTATGACTCTAAAAACTTTTCTAGATTCAGAAGTTTTCATTTCATCTCTATTATATTTTGTGTATCGTAATTCACTTATGTTCTCTCTATGTAGTCTGACTAATTCATAGAACTTTGTTTCGAAACTTTGTGTTATACCTGATTTTCGTTGTTCATTCAGAGTTAAGTATAAAAAGTAAAAGGCTGCTCCATTTATAATCGTACCCAAAAAACCTCCAACAAAATCGCCAAATTGTCCTGTCACTTCAAAGTTTATGTCACCATGTGTCCAAATTGAATAGCCATTTAAAGCTGTTGAAATTAAGAAATAAACTAACGTCCCTCCAATGAAGATAAGTAGATAAATTGTCAATTTTTTGATCGATTTGTCATTCATGAGTCTAATTTTCTAATTGTTTACAAAGCTCTGTTTTTTTTACCCTCTCTAGCGTAGATCTGCGACCTGTGCTATTAAAAAAGAAAGTTTCTTATCTTTTTTTGTATTGACACGGTTCACAGAACCGCGCCAGCATGGGGGGAGGACGGATATTTTATTTAAACTGCAAATGTGATAAAACAATTTTTGGCTTCTTTTCCTCAAAACAATAATGAAATGCTGTAGCCCATTCACTCGCCTTATCAACTCTTGGTCCCAATGTAATTTGTTCTACTATTTTGTCAATTGTTTCTAGCTCAATATAGACTTTGGGTGGTGTTACATTCTTATTATATTTTTTTTCGAACTCAACTCCTTGCACAACTAAGCGGACTTCATCTTCATTCTTGTAGTCATCACTTTTAAATAGAAAAGTGATTGTATTTAAATATTTTTCAATAGAAATCTTATTTTTTCCTTGATAGTTACATACTGTAGTTTTTAATTCATTCAATAAGTCGAAGATTTTTTGTGTTTGTATTTCTAATAAATTAGGTATATTGACTTCTGAATAATTTTTATCTATGTAAACAACTCTATAAAAATTAATATCACTTATATTTTCTTCCTTTTGGGTTAAAGAATTTTGAATATCATAGATAAATTCATCCATTTTTATTGTAATAGAGCACCCCATTGCTTCTGAACCGTCTTCTTTGCCGTAAAATCGCCACATATTAAGATTATTATCATCTTTTACAAAGCTTCCAATAAAAGGCTTGCGGAAAAACTCATTATTGTTATTTATTGAAGAGAATTTGCAATCTAAGAACTTTAAAAGTTCAGTACCTTCAGAAGGGTCATTCATAAAATTTCCTTCGGATAAACGAAATTTCGTTTTATCTATAAAAAGACTTTTTGCTACAGTTAAACTTGAATAATGAGTTATATTTTCGTTCTGAATTTTCAGTTCACGTTTAATTGCAAAAATACAATTTGCAATATTATCAAGTTCTTTATCAGTTAGCCTTTCTTCTAGCTCTTTTATATGATAATTCGCATACTTAGTCCAATTGTCAATGCTCCCTTCTTTAAGAACTAGGTATTGCTCAAAATCATTTTTACTTTCTTTAAGTTTTATATTTTTCTCTTTATAACATAATCCTCTGTAATAATAAGCATCAGCATAATCTGGCTTAATACTAATTGCCTTATTATAATTCTCTATTGCATCCTCAGTTCTTCCCATTATTCTATGAATTATTGCTATAAAGAGATAAGCACGGATGTATACTTTGGTGTTTAAATTAATCGCTTTTTTAAAATCATTAATTGCTTCTTCATACTCTTTTAGTTCAATTCGAGCAAATCCTCGATTAAAATGTGATAACGCTGAGTTATTATTTAAATATAATGCTTTGTCATAATCAAGAATGGCTTTATTAAATTTTTTAGTATTGTACCAAGCCGTTCCTCTCCAAATATATAAATCAATAATATATGGCTTTTCTTTCTCATCCTCAAGAAACTCATCTGTGATTATTGATAATATTTCATCATATTGTTGCTTATTATCAAATTCTTGAAGTTTTGAAATTAGATCGTATGAGTTTTGCATAATCATAATGGTATTTTGATAAAAGATTAATGAATAAAACTACCGTAAGTATATATTGAGTTAATGATATTATACTTGTGTTAAATTGTTATTTTTCTGCAACTATCCTATCCAATCTAGCTAAATCGCAGAAAAACTTATTTACAATCATTGGATCGCCCTGCGGATTTTCATTAGCATTACGAACCATACACATTGTACAGAAATTTTTGTCCGGACATTGAATACATTTTGGAAAGTCCTTTTTGCGGAGATTTCTCAAATGTTGTACTTTATCTGAACTTTCCCAAATATCTTTTAGTGATATTTCATTGATATTTCCTACTGTATATCCTTGCCAACCGGCACAAGGATATACGTTCCCATTGTCAGCTACACATATAGATGAATGGCAAACGCTACAGACAAAATCATCTGCTGTTGAATGCTTTTTCTTTTCAGCTTCAGTTTTTAATTTTTCGATATAGCTTGATTCTTTTGTGATCTTGTCTTCAAGTAGAACTACTATTTCATCTATGGATAATCTACAATTTAAATTCTGAGTATTATGATTGTAACTTGCGATAATTCCATAATCATCTCCAACATGTATTTTGTAGTTTTGTGCCCATTTCATAACTTCTGAAAAACTTTCCTTGTTTTGTTTCATTACTGGGCAGCTAATCTGTACAGGGATGTCATTTTCAACCAGCTTTAGAATTGCGTTGGTAGTCTTTTTTAGACTTCCTTTAACTTGAGTAATCCCATCATGGATGGTATCATTCATTGAATAAACAGATACCTGAACTCCAAGTAATGGGTTTGCTTTCATTTCATTCAATATATCTTCTGTCAGCAATGTCAGATTGCTAAGTACATTCACTGAGAAATCGTATTCACGACATTTTCTCAAAAAATCAATAAAATTTTTATGAAGCATAGGCTCACCACCGCTAATGTTGATATGTAATAACTTCATATCATAACATTGTTGTAGAGTATTGTAAAATAAGTCTGGATTCATATAACTTATCTTATATTCATGAGGAATGTAGCAGTGCACACATCTTTCATTGCATAAACTGGTTATTTCTACATGTAAATTGGTAAGCTGAGGTTTCCCATTAAAATATTCTTCAAGAAAATCCTGTGTTGATTTTTCAATAACAACTCTTGTTGTAGAAATATTTTTCACGGCTTCAGATTCTATTAAGTTATATGAAAATTTAAAATCTTTATCATCGCATTCTTTTATTGTTTCGCCAGAAACAATAAAACCATCTTTTTCAAGAAGATTGTAAAATTCAAGTGCGTCGATTTCTATAACTTCAATGTCAACATCATTAATATGTTTCATTATCTTATCAACTAGAACTTCAAGGCTTTGTGGCGTTTTAGTAAGTACAAACATAAACAATGATCCACTTTCTGACAATATTTTGTCACCTATGTATTTTTCATTAATAGATGTTTGTTTATATCCAAAATTTCTATTGTCAGTTATATACCCGAATGACTCATAGTTTCGGAATAAAATATTTGATTTTTGCTTGAAAAACATTTCTTAATCTCCTTTTTTTTTAAAATCAGGCGACATGTTTTACAAGATACACATCGCCTGATTAAATTGTTAATTAACGTCCACCTGGTTTAGGTGGGTTACATGGTCTTCCACTTGGCTGACTGTTTGGATTGCATTGTGCCATCATTACAGTACTTTGTGCCAAGATTTTTGGTTTTGAGTAACTCATAAATTTTCCTCCATTTTTTAAATTATTACTATTATTGATTAATAAAAATACAGAACTAAATCAAATAGATTTAACATGTATTTATTTTATAAGATTAACAATTTGTTAATCTTTGTTCGATGCTTTATATTGCTCAATTCCACTTGCTAGCGCAGGTCTGCGACCTGTGCTATTCAAAAAGAAAGTTTTTTATTTTTTTTGTATTGACACGGTTCACAGAACCGCGCCAGCGGGAGAAAATTGCGATTTATATCATGCAATGGTTTGTTTCAACTATAAATATTTTTTGAATTCATCGATAGAATCTTCCAGTTTGCTTATTACATTTTCATTTATGTTGTTTTTATAGCTCAACCACTGTACTTTATCCACGTCTACGGCAATACAATAATCCGGATTGATTTTATAATGCTGTGCGTAATGTTGATGTAGATAACGATATATTATGTCGGTAAATATGGCAAGTTCACTGAGGGTTAATCCTTCTATGATAGAGATAAACCAAACCGCACCGATTTCATTTTCTTCGTTGAGCGAGAAATTGAATACATGATTAGGGTCCACTTTAATTGGAAAGTTTCTTATTTGCAGAATAGACTGATCATCGGCTTTCTTTAAAATTGTAATTTCAGCTTGTGGTTTGATGGTATAAAAGTCAAAATCCTCAAACTTTACCAACATATCTATATTCGCCTGATATTGTCCTTTTGTTTGAGGGCGATCAACAGTTTCTATCTTTTGTTGTATTTCATCACATTTCAACTGAATCAGATTTTTATCACCTGTTTTAAAGATATTGGCAAGAGTGCTTGTACAACTTATCCAGTAATCGCCACCTTCTTTTTTATCAGGATCTTTAATCTTTGTTTCTTTTTTTATAAGGTTATTAACAAAAGTCCTTCGGGGATTAGGTTCTTTCCGAAGAAATTTAATCAAATCGATAATGCGAAGCTTTTCCATATATAAATATTTAAAGTGTTACAATATTTTTGATAATGTTATCCACATATTTTAAAGCAGACATAAATAATTCAAATGGAACTTATTTAAAATGTTTAGTTATTCTGAAATTGCATGCATGAATTTTAAATATTCGAAATATATTATTTTTTGTTTTTTACTGATGTAGTTTATCCCTCTAATGTTACAGGTTCTTTTTTTAACTTCTGACTAACGACTGAGGCTAAGTGCACCTGCGGTTAACTGGAGCATTCGCTGTCGTGAAACGACAAAGTGAATGCGGGAGCAAAACTGCCGGTATGCACGTCAGCCAGACAATGCCAATAGGTGTTTTATGACCTATTAGTTTATTTCAGGTCAAAGTGAAATAGTATTATCTCTAAAAAGACTTCTTTATCTTCATCATTCGGAAGTCTATATACATAACTGAAGGTTGATTCTCCATTGTAATTAATTACTTTTTTATAATATGGGTGCTTTTTTGCCTCAATTTTTACTGTTTCTAAAACTTTTGAAAAGTCTTTATTCTGGACAAAGAATATTAACGCTACTTTTGAATCTCGCCATGTTAAATATCTGTCAAATAGTTGATTTATTGCCAGATGAAATTCAGACGGTCCTTTCCAAAATTTACATTCAGCCACAAATAGATTTGTATTGTCAGCTGAATATTTTAGGATAATATCTGTTTTTCCTTTTTTATTAAAGGTCTCTCCCGTAGCAGTTATTCCTACATATCTAGTTTCAAGTATAAAAAGGAATTGGTCTCTTAAGCCTTCTTCATCTTTGTCCAGATATAAAGCTGGTTTTTTTTCCATACTTTTCCCAGCATCATAAACGACTTTTAAAATGTCAATGTACATTTTTTGAGACATTGTCGGAATAGAAGCAAACTCTTTATTCTTATCGACTTTTGGTTGTGGAATATCTACTTTCTTAATTATCGGAACGGAAAAGATTGATTCTGTATTCTTATTTGTGGAAATATTAATTGCTGCAAAAAAATCATTCTCTTTTAAGAATTTCTCTTTAACTCTTTTGAAATCTGCTCTTACCAATGCTTCTATGCTATTATTCCATTCATTCGCGAAATTATTTACATTTCCTACATTTGTAAATGCAGAACTAAAAGCTCGTGATTTTTCTGCTTTAAATTTTTCGGCATTTTGTTCAAACAGTTTAAATGAAAATGAAACTGCATTACTATGTTCGTTTACAGAAATATCATAACTGGTCATAGTCCAACTGCTTGGTTTAATCTTAAACAGAACAGTTGAGCCTGAAAATGTATATCTAACTGTAAATATATATACCTCTTGTTCGTATTCATAGTCTCTTAAGCGTCCAGTAATTTTTTCTTTTATTACTTTCGGTTGCTCAATTTGCTCGCTCTCTTCATAAATAACTAAGGGTATAACTTTAAAATCTTCTATAAGGAAATTCATATATTCTTCTTCGTCAACCCCAAGAATATACTCTTTATTTTCACTTTCAATTTTCTTACGTATTAGGTCTTTCCATTGGTCTTTTGCACTAAAGCTGTCAACTTCTGTAAAGGTTCTTATTCTCAAGTTAGACATATTCAATTTTATTTGCTGTATAGTTTCTTAATATTTGCGCTGTTTATTTCTTGCTATTGGCTATAACTATCTAGTATATTGGTATATGGCTGTTTTTGGAGGCATTCGCTGTAGTGAAACGACAAGGTGAATGCTAGAGCAAAACTGCCGGAATCCACGTCAGCCAGCAAATGTACTTGCGAGGCGTATGTAGGCGATCTTGTTTTTTTTGATTTTTCTTACAGCTTTCTTCAGATTAGGGAATACATCAGAATATTTTTGAAGTAATTCCTCTTGAAAGCCAAACATTTTCACTGAATTCACTTCGTCAATGTTATAATTTAAACTTTTCTGACTTAGTCTAATAACAGTTGAAATCTCAGTTCTTATTTTTTTAAGTTCATTTCGATATTTTATTCTTGACAATTCGAAGTCTTCGCCAGAGCCATTAACATCATTCCATTTTGAATATAGTTTTATGAAATTCTGAAATAATCGACGTAGATCACTACTTCCATAATAAAATACAGGTAATTTTCGGATTTCATCAAATAAACCCTCTAAATCTTTTTTTACTGCTAAGCAAATATCATTACTATACCCTTCTTTCTGAAATGATTTTAAATCTTTTATCAACATTGTCAAAATACTAGAGCGTATCTTATTTAAAGTCCAAAGAGGTGTTCCTTTTTGAGCATTAAAAGAATATTTATCTTTTTCTGTCTCAATAATATCTTTTGAGTAACAGTAAATATTTAAATCATTAAATATTGCAGGAGTAGATAAGACATGAAATACTATTGACATTGAGGATAATGCTGCCTTAGGTTGAAAACCTTTTTTCTTTTTCCCATCTGCCCAGTCACAGATTCCTTTAATTACTATCCATTCTGATAAATCAGCTTCTCCACATGCTGAAGATACGCCGGTACCTTCCATTTCTCCACCAATGACATTTGGGAATGCTTTTTTTAAATAATTTCGATATTCAAGATTGTCAATGAGTTTTTCTCCTGACAATATATCACCTGAAATAATTTTTGCACGTCTATTTCTAGAAACATAATGATTCCAATCAATAATGTTAGTAAAGATATTATATAGTAGCGTTCCACTATTGGGTTCGTCGCCTCTTGGCGTTATATTATAATTTCCATCACTAATTCGAGCAATCTCATAATTAATTATTCTTTTTGAAATTAAAACATCTCCAAGGTGCTCTTTAATTGGACTAATTCCAAAAGCCACACCGACCATAATTACAACCTTAGGTTTTATAAATTCTATTGCTTTATAAACCGTAAGCGCAGAAGCTCCTTTACTTGCCGAACCCATTCCTGATTGAACATGAGCTACTAAATAATATCCAAGACGACCTATTCGATATGTGGATTTTTTATGAACAACGCTAAGTAAACAATTTTTTTCGGGAATCGGAAGAACATATTTTAAAAGGCTTTCTCTTTCTCTTTCATTGACTGTAACTATGAGAATGTCTGTTTTTTGAATTATTGATTCAGCATCTTCAAACTCAATACTTTCTAATGGTAAATTAAACTCAAATTCCATGATTTATATATTAGATTTTATATGATTTTTTTTAAAATTACCGCTAACTCCAATATATGCGAACTTAATGTTCGTATATTCCTCTATATGGCAGGATATGTACAGTAGAGTTGCGCATAGTTCTACATTATAAGTACTCGTTTTTGCCTAACTCGTTTTTTAACACTCCAAAAGTACAAACTTTAATTAACTTATACGACAATAATTATGTTTATTTTGAAATTTAGATTAAAAATAATTATTTATCATAGATTTTAGTACGTTTGACGCTATCGGGATATATAGTTCTGTTTTTGTAGTAGATAGTTGTTTCGTACAGGCATATAGCTGTTGCTACAATCTGCAAGGATAGGATGTGCTAGTGCAAGGGTACTATAAAATAGTGCATTTTCAGCGCAACATGGTGGCAGGAAGAAATGAAATAGTGGCTTGAAGATATGTCAAGTTAGCGGTAGTGGTTTTGTCTGTCTGTTTTCCCTTAATTAAATGTTTTTCTAAAATCTAATGGTGAGAGCTTGGTTTTTGTTTTGAATAAACGGCTAAATGATTGTGGATGCTCAAAACCTAAATCGTAGGCTATTTCTGAAATGGATAAATTAGAAGTAGATAATTTTTCTTTGGCTTTTTCTATCAATTTTTCGTGGATGTGTTGCTGTGCATTGTTTCCCGTAAGACTGCGTAACATATCACTCAAATAATGTGGAGAAACATTTAGTTTTTGTGAAAGAAACTGAACAGTTGGAATCCCTTGCATTAATAATGTTGAATTGCTGAAATAGCCGTCTAAAATTTCTTCCATTTTTTGTAATAAATTATTATTAACTGATTTACGTGTAATAAATTGTCGTTTGTAAAAGCGATTGCTGTAATTCAATAATGACTCAATTTGCGAAATGATTACATCTTGGCTAAAGTCATCAATTTTGCTTTGTAATTCATCATCAATGATTTTAAAAATTGAAATAATAGTTGTTTTTTCTTTATCGGATAAATACAATGCTTCGTTGGCTGAATAAGAAAAGAAACCAAATTGTTTGATTTTATTGGCTAGTGGATAAGTCAATAAAAAATCGGGATGGATAAACAGTGTATAGCCTGAATGGTCTCCATTATCATCAAGGCTTGCTGCTACTTGATTTGGAGAGGCGAATATTAATCCTCCTTCGTCAAAATCATAGAAACTTTGTCCGTATTTTAATTTTCCACGAAGACTAGGCTTATATGCTATTTTATAAAAATTTAGCATAAACGGACTGGGCAAGTCGCAATTATGAACAAGATTTTCATCCATATTGTCTATTACACTTATCAAGGGGTGCATAGGTTTTGGTAAACCAAGCACCCGGTGAAAATGTGATAAAGATTCAAATTTAAATGGAAAATTTTTTTCTTTTTTCATTTTTAAAAATTACAAAATTATTTTACCAAGGGCATTCCGTATTCGGAAAATATGCTTCACTAAAAAATTTACCCGATGGACCATTGTTGTCAATCAATACATATTTAATCACTCGTTTGGCAGCATCTTCTACTGTTCCTGGTCCTTGGTGATTATTTATATCAGTACTGGTAAAACCTGGACAAACCGAATTAACTTTAAAATTTGTTTCACGCAAATCAAATGCAAGATGAATGGTGTACATATTTAATGCAGTTTTGGACGACTGATAACCAGTTGATTTGTATGGATAAAATGGATTTGTGGTGTCGCTGGCAACCGTTTGAGAAGCTAAACCAGAACTTAGATTGACAATGCGAGGTTCATTCGATTTTCGCATTAAATCAATAAAAGCTTGTGTAACCCTAATTGCTCCGTAGAAGTTGGTTTCAAAGACATCTTTTATTGAATCAACATTGTAATCCAACGAATTTTGTTGTTCGCCACCACTAGTGCCAGCATTATTGATGAGTATGTCAAGCACGTCCGTTTTCTTACCTATTTCAATGCGTGCTGTTTTTACTGATTCATCATTGGTTACATCAAGTTGTATGGCTTCTGCGTTATTTAATCCTTCGGTTTTAAGTTTTTCTACGGCTTCTATACCATTTTCGATGTTTCTGCTACCTAAAAAAACATAATATCCGTTTTGTAGCAATTGTCTTGCTGTTTCATAGCCAATACCTTTGTTGGCACCTGTAATTAATACTTTTTTCATTTCTTTTTTATTTTAAAATTGAAATACAAAA
>Ga0302213_1001245_pt1 | contig 12369 bp, 7 predicted proteins | sample II_Fen_N1_2_FD_194583 | JGI IMG/M metagenome (GOLD analysis project Ga0302213, IMG submission 194583) | Peat permafrost microbial communities from Stordalen Mire near Abisko, Sweden - II_Fen_N1_1 | ecosystem: Environmental > Terrestrial > Soil > Wetlands > Permafrost | place: Sweden: Abisko... | reverse complement strand
CAAATAACTCTTCAATGTTGAATGAAATGGCAAAAGCTTTTTTAATGGATAAGGATGCCCCCGCAGGGAAGGCATACCTATATTATAAAGCAATGTGCTAAAAATACTTATGCGGAGTGATTGGTTTTGCTCCGCATAACAATTAATAATTATATGTTTATATACAAGATAAGTAACAATACTAATGGAAAGATTTATATTGGGATAACTACAAAAACTGTGCTCAATAGGTTTCAAAGACATTGTGTTATTGCTAGAACTTCTAATAAACATAATAAAAAGTATTTACATTATGCTATGATGAAATACGGCTGGATTAATTTCTCCGTAGGAACTATAGAAGAATGTAATTCTATTGAAGAATTAAAAGAAAGAGAGTCTTTTTGGATAAAAGAACTGGATTCAAATAATCCTAAAATTGGATATAACTTAACAAAAGGCGGAGATGGTCTTGCTGGATATAAAGTATCTAGAGATATAATGCAAAAAGTATGGGATTCTAATAAAGGAAGGAATCAATCAATAGAAGAGAAACAAAGACGAAGTGCCACTATGCTCGGCCTAGTCGTTAAAGATACTAGTATCAATAATCTGAGAGCGCATAGTATAAGTGTCAGCATACCAATAATCAAATTCGATTTAAATATGAATATATTAAAAGAGTATTCTTCTATATATTCTGCAAGAAAAGATATTGATTATAATCAAAGGATAAGAAAAGATTTAGTATATGATAATAAATTATTTTCCATATCTAATGACAGTATTTGGAGACTTAAATTAATAAACAAATAAAAAATTAAAAATTTTGGAAGTAGTTTTAAAACATAAGCGTAAAGACGCTTGGGCTGGCGTAATCAAATATAAATCATGTTTTGATTACATTGCACCCGCATTAACAAGATCTGGTAATAGACATACTGGACTTACTGAAGAAGAAGCCACTAGGTTAGAAAAAGAATTAAATCTAGGACCAAATACATTGGCTCCTTATAGTAAATATTGGGTAACGTTCATTATAAAAGTAACGAATAAAGAATTGCTTTTAGATACAAGTCGACCTTGGGATGAATTACAATATCTATTTTTAAAGAATCATCATAGAGTTGCAATTGGGCTTAATGATTTGAAGCCAGGAGCTGACTTTGTACTAATTAATAAGGACTCGGAAGCACAGGAATCTAATCGTATCAACAAAAGGAAACGTGATGCAATCAAAGAGTTCGATAAAATGTCTTTGGAAGACATGCGTAAATGTTTACGTCTATTTGGATATAAAGCCGATACTATGTCTGCCGAATTAGTAGAAAGTAAGTTGTACGAACAGGTTGAAGGTTCTCCAGAGAAGTTCTTTTCTAAATGGGTTAACAATACTAATAAGAATACAGAATTTTTAATTGAAGCTGCTATTGCAAAAAATATTATGCGTAAGAATAAAAATGCTTATTTATATGGTACTGACATAATTGGTACATCTCTATCTGACGCAGTATCCTATTTAGATAATAAAGCAAATCAGGATTTGAAGATGACCATCAAAAATGAACTAGAAAATAAATAATATGACATTAGCAGAAATCCACAGAAATTGGAATATTGAATTAGACAAATCAAACCTTACTACAAGCAATCCATCATTCCTACCAGAAGAAATTGATTACTTTGTGAATACTGAGATATTAAGATTCATAAAAACTAGATATTCTGGATTGAATATTCATAAAGATGGATTTCAGCAGAGTCAAAAAAGATCAGACGATTTAAGAACCGTAGTGAAGTCAGTTGATATATTGCAGAATGTATTTCTAGTGTCACTTGGGGATGATAATAAAACAACAAAATACATTATTAGTTATCCTGCTGATTATTTTATAGGGTTAGGAGAAACAGTATATATATCGGCAGTTGGTTCTACCGAAATCAAAAGAACTGACGTGTTAGAATGTACTATAGAGAATTTAGATTCTAGACTTAGTAATTCATTAAGTCCATACAGATATCATAATGGTTCAGCAACCCCACTTAGGGTTTATTCTGATGGTAAAATAATTTTATATACTGATGAAAATTATAGTATAAAAAAATATACTATCATATATATAGCCGCTCCAACAAAATTAGATTGGTATGCTGGCAATATCAATGTTCAACTTACAATGATGCCAGAACACACATGGGATGAAATAATTGTTAACGCAGTAAAATCAGCCTTATTAAATATTTCTGATGATAGGTATCAAGCCTATTCTCAGGAAGCTCAAACTATTGAGTAAAAATCTCAGTTTAGTCTAACGTGGAAATCTTTTAATGAAAGTAGAGCGACTAGATAAAAAGTTAAACTGGATAATCGTTTAACAACAATAAAAATAAAAATATGTTACAAAAACCAAACACGGTATTCGTTGCTAAGAAAATAAATACTGCTGGAACAAGTCTAGTTGCTGGCGACATAGTCGTTATCAATGCTGAAACCGGAGCCGTATCTGCTTCAAATACTATTACTACTTTAGCTACTGCCCCAAAGGCAATCCAATTAGGATTTGTTAAAGCGGATGGATCTATTACCAAAACTCAGGTTATTGGCAGAAAAAGTATTAAAAACTTACAATACGGAGCTTATGTTGCAAAGACAGTTGCTTCTGCAGTAATTAATTTTACTAGCGTTGTTCCTGTTATTGGACATCGTTATGTACTTCGTTTAATTTATAGAGACCTTTACGAACACCCAGGGCAATTTACGCATTCTTATGAAACTATAGCCACTACTACTGCTCCTGCAGATTTGGCAATTGCTTTAAATAAGATTATAAATGCAAGTTCTAGTGCTCGTGTAACTTCTGCTATAGCTGGAAATATAATTACATTAACTGCAAAAAGTGTTACCGATAATGGATTTGGAACTCAAGGGAAAGAAGCAATCACTCCTTATTCTCAAGTTCAAATGCGTGTAGTTGCTTATACTACTAACCCATCTTCTCAGTTCAATAGTGCAAAAGATGCTATCGTAGGTATAACCATTACTCAAGTTGAAAGTCAACCTGGTAAAGGTAATGCATATATCGTTAGAGATCGTGAACAAGCAGCTCTTGGATATAAAGGTATTACTTATCGTACTGAATGGCCTGTAATCAAACCGGAATTAAATGTTGACCTAACTGCAACTTACGATACTTTAGTTATCGAATTCGATAAAGAATATCAGAGTCCAGATAATCAATATGTTAAATCTACTGATTTAGCTGCCGAACTTTATGTTGATCACACAAATACAGGAACTCTTTCTGCATTAAATGATTTGATCTTAGCTTGGGCTTCTCTAGTAGGGCCTCAAGGAGTACCTGGAGTTTAATTAGTTATTTAGTAACCAAAATAAAAGGGGCGGGTTTAAATAGCCGCCCCTTTTTCATTTAAATCAACATAAAAAATGAACATAACGAAAATAATATCTAGCGACACACAACCCAATGTCTCTAGTTCGTCATTATGGTTAGATACTAGTGAAAAAAATGCAAATGGGGTAGTATTAAAAATCAGTAATGGTCCGACCTGGACTGCTATTGGTCCTGATAATGGACCTGGCGATATTGGTTTTAATTTAAAAGATCCATCAAGTGGTGTCAGTATTACTTTAGATTATCAACTAATTAATGCATTATCAAAATCAGTTAAATATCAATACACGATAGAAAGAATAGGTTCAACATATTATGCCACTGGGGACGAATATTCAAATTTTTCCGGAAGTGATGCTACTGTCGTTATTCAGTCCGCTATAAACTCTCTCACAAGTGGTGGTGTGATTCATATAAAAAAGGGATTGTATGATAATATGGGACAACTTACTTTTAATAATGATAATATCACAATAGAGGGTGAGGGACAAAGTAACACAATATTAAGGCTAAAATCTAATTTTGATGTTTCAGGCACTGACTTTTCATTTATAAGATTAAAAAACTCAAAAAATTCTTGTATTAGAAACATTCAGATAGATGGTAATAAATTAAACCAAACTTATCAATGGGAATCTACAAATTCTGTTGCTAAAATATCTGGTGTAACCGGAGCCTGGTGGGAGGTTGGACAAGCTCAACCATATCGACCTGATAATTTTATTCTTGAAAATTCATTAATTACCAACTGTACCCAATATGGAGTATATTTTGATTATGGTAATAAAGTTATTTTACAGAATAATCATTTTCTTAATAATGACGAGAATAATGTAACGATAGGTGTTAAATCTACGAATTGTATTGTTAGAGATTGTATTTCAGAAGGGAGTAATTCTGTATCTATGACAGTTTATGGCAATACCTTAAATGCAAATAATATAATACAAAATTGTAATATCCTTGATTGTTCGAGTTCTATAGGTACGGCATGGGGACTTGCTATAGAAGGAACAACTGGACTAGGTGCAAATGGTTGCAAATTGCTAAATAATACCATTACAGGTTCTCATTTCAATTTAGGAATAGGAATGGGTAGGGAGTCAGTAAATTGTATTATCTCAGGGAATGTAATCAATGGGATAACTCAAACAGGTTCTGTAGGGATAATGGCATATTATGATACAGGTTCTCAGATTAAAAATAATACTATAACAGGTGCTCAAAATTTTGGAATAGAATTACAAGGTTGCACTTCAACAGATGTGTCTGATAATATCATTAGAATGACTACTGGTACTGCTGCATTTAAGACATATGATTTTGGAGCAATACATACCACCTTATGTACCATTCATAATAATTACTTCTATAATGGAGGTAGTTATGGACTTCATATGGATTCTGCTGCAACATCAAATAAGATAACATCAAATATTCTATATGGCAATGGAGCTGATTATCTATTTGGTACAGGTAATTTGGTGCGTTTAAATTTCGGAATAAAAGCATCTGATTGGTGTGAATCTATTTCTACGCCTACATCAACTGGGACTATATCCATTCCAATGGACGGAATGTCACAATATAAAGTAACTCCTACAGGAACTATAACATTTAATGCAACAGGAGGTACAGCAGGGCAAAGGTGTTCATTTACTATTTTAACTTCAGGCACTACTACATATACAATAACGTTTGGAACTAATTTTAAACCAAATGGAACTTTAGCAACAGGGACCGTCTCTGGAAAATATTTTGTAGTTAACTTTTTATGTATAAGTCCAACATTATGGATAGAGGTAGGTAGAACTACTGCCCTATAATTTGTATAATATAATAAGTTTTAGATCATTAAATTCAAATCTATAATTAATATAAATGAAAAAATATCAAGGAGAAGATATATACTTCTCATTAAACTTCAGTCAATCTACAAATACAGATATATCTAGTTTTGATGATCTATACAATGTGTTAGTCTATGCTTATACGAGCGAAGAGAATGTTGCTAAGTTTTCTAGAATACCTAAAGATGGTTACGAGCCACTAATTGACCCAGAAGATCAGGGATTAATATTAAGAGGTGTAATATCAAGTGAATATACAAAGGAGATGCATGGTCAGATTATTCTAGATGTAATGTGTATCAAGTCATCAACAGACGGTGATTTAACTGAGAATATAATACAAAAAGCAATGTCTGGTATATTTATAGCACCAACAATTATTAAAGCAGAAGCATAATGGATGTAGAATTGATAGTATCGCCGGTATATGAAGACATAATAATTCCAGTAACCATTCAGGCTACTGACTTTGTTATTGATTTAGACACCCAAATAACAGACCTTAATATAGATATTGCCATTGGTGGGCAGAATGGATTACCTGGTAGAGACGGCAAAGATGGTGAGACTATGTGGTACTTAGTTGATCATGATCATATCTCTCCAGTTAATACACTTAAAATATATGCTGACATAATAGATGGAATACCATTACAGTTACAGTCAGATTATAATCAGTTAGATAATACCAAATTAGATTACATAAAGAATAAGCCGCTAATACCCTCTCTCGATGGATATGCGACTGAATTATTTGTAACCGACATAACTGACCACAAGGAGGAAGAAGGTGTAGCACAGGACCTTATAATAGCTCTAGGGCTAGGTACAGTGGTTATCCATAACTATGATGAGTTCGCATTAGCATTAACTAGCGATGAAAACTATGTAACTGATTTAGAAAAGACTAATTTACATGCTCCTCATAGTGATGATCAAGATTTATCTCCATATCAATTACTTTCTGAAAAGGGCGCGATTAATGGGTATGCTGGCCTAGATGCTAATCAGAAATTATTCTTAGTAAATTTACCAGATTCTATTTTAGGTCAATTACAATACCAAGGAACATGGGATGTTTCTGTTGGATCCTATCCTTCGAATGCACTTAAAGGATATTATTGGATTGCCATTAATACTGGCATTATTTCCTCAATTGAGTATTCTACTGGAGATTGGATAGTATACAATGGGGTATCTTTTGATAAAATAGATAATACTGCAGCCGTAACTAGTGTTTCTGGTAGAACTGGAAATGTTATTCTTAATAAATCAGATGTAGGATTAGATTTGGTAGATAATACCAGTGATATGGATAAACCTATATCTACTGCAACTCAGATTGAATTAGATTATAAAGTAACTATCCAAGCGGTAAATCTTGCACTATCATTCAAGGAAGATATAAGTAATAAGATTACTGATGTTTTAGTTGATTCAGAAGTAGAGTATCCAAGTTCATCATTAGTGTTAAATCAATTGAATTTAAAGGTTGATAAAGTTGATGGGTCCAGGTTGATTACTACTCCAGAGTCAGTTATATTAGGTAATACTTCTAATATAAATAGTGGAGACAATGCAATAAATACTCGTTATTCTGGACTTGTTACATTCCCTGGATTTGGGAATACTCATTTATTATCGGCATATGGAGATCATTTACATACTGGAATATACGAACCTATATTAGGAGTACCATTAGCAAATAATTATGTTCTATCATCAGATACAGGAGGTATTAGAAGTTGGAGTACTGTTAATTCAAAATTAACTACTGGCTATGGAGATACTATAAATCCGTATACTGTTAAATTAGCTAAAACATTTCTTGCGGCTCCCGTGGCCTCTACTGGTAATGCCTCGTTTAGATTAATAACTGCATCTGATATCCCAGCATTACCATATTCCCCATCGTCTACTGTATCTTTTCCTGGGTTTGGGGTAATAACTAATAAGGCATGGGGTTTTGATGCCCATCCTACTACTATTTCTGGATATGGAATAACTGATCTTCCAAACATAACTAAATTATATTCTACAGATGACCCTATAAATACATATATAAGCAGTTCTTTTGATGGTCAGTATTTGCAATTACAAAGTAATAATGGACGATTACTTAGTGTAAATCATTCTATCAATTCGAACGTAGCTGAAAATTGTAATACTTTACAGGGATATTCGCCATCTACAGTTGCTGTGGATAATGGCACTGCTGTTGTAGTTACTGATATAAACGGTTATGTTAATGGTAAAAGATTTGTAAAAAGTGGTGGATTAGCTACTGAATTCTTAATGGCAGATGGATCTGTACAGACTATAGGTCCAAAAGGAGACAAGGGAGATACTGGACTAACCGGAGAACAGGGCATTCAAGGTATACGAGGAATTAAAGGGGATGTTGGCTCTCAAGGATTACAGGGTATTCAAGGTCCAATTGGTAATACTGGCCTTACGGGAGCTAAAGGGGACCAAGGAATACAAGGGATACAGGGACTAAAGGGAGATCAGGGAATTCAGGGTGTTGCTGGTACTGTAAATATTAATGGGTTAGGTTTTGTAAAGGCGAATGGAAATACTATAAGTTATGATAACAATACTTATTCTACTATAGATTATGTTGATACTAAAATATCTGATTTAATAGATAGTTCTCCAGCACTATTAGACACATTAAATGAATTATCTGCGGCACTAGGAGATGATCCTAATTTTTCTACTACCGTAATGACTGCAATTGGGTCAAAACAATCCCAATTAGATGGAGTTGGATTAGTTAGGATGAACAATAAAGTAGTTTCATATGATAACAATCCCTATATAACGTCTAATTCAATTGGATATTTAAATACTCTTCATACTGAAATGCAGGGCCCTGATCCATCTGAATCGTTTAGTAGCACTATTAATCTACATAAGATAGCTAAGACAGGTTATTATACTGATTTATTAGGTAGACCAACTCAATTATCACAATTTACAAATAATTTGGATTTTACTACTAAGACGTATGTGGATTCAAATGATTTATGGGAACTAAAAAATCCAAAAATCGAATTAGTAGATAGTGTAAATGCATATGAATACGAAGATGATTATAAGAACGTAACAGTATTTTTTAAAAAAAGTGCATTTAATAATGGAGAACCAATTAGTTTGTATTTGGCAAATGGAACATTTGTTATATCTTCTACTTTTAGCGAACCATCAAATGCGCTACAGACTACAATTCCATTTCCAGATATAACTTCGGCTGATCTTTATAGAGATGTTAATAGTATAGGAAGTTATGTTATATCTACTAATTCTATAAATATTCCAAGACCAAAAAATGGTCTAAAGATTAATATGGATGATGTTAATGAATTAGATACTGAATTTTCAAAGAAAACTTCGAATCCATTATATAATACAACAATATCAAAATTAGATTTAACCTGGAAAAATGGATGGATTATTATATCTACTATTGGTTCTTGGGATAATAGATATACTATAAAAATTACATCCCTATTAATTAAAACTTTTACTGGTATTAAGAAATTAAATCCTATAGTTTTATATCCAAGTAAAGATACATATAATGGGACATTGCCCGCTGTATTTTATCTAAGAGATGTTGATGGATTTTTACGTGAAGATTATGAATTTGAAGAAGTTTCAGTTTCTTATGATATAACTTCTTCTCAAAATTCTAATGGATATAATTCATTAAAAGAAAATCTAGGTGAGAATGTGATTGATGATGGTAATGCTGGAGATGAATGGCATTCTAATATAATGGTACAATGTTTCAATTTAGTATATCCTGGATTTTTAACTAAAGGATTATCAATTATAGAAACATTATCAGATCCAATTACTGGGAATAACGATGTAGAGGCAGATTTTACTGCTACATATTTAACTATAAAAAATGCAAATATGGTTATTAGACCATATACGGGTGCGGCAGATAGCGAAGAGTCTTATAGTAATCCAAATGTATTAACAACGGCGTCTCATTTTGCAAATGCTTTTCAAAGACGTGATATTACTTTAAATGCTACTACGTTTCTTAGAAATACTATTGCGGTAGGGGCAAGACCTAATGATACTACTTCAATGGTTGGTGTTTCTTATGGTTTTGGTATGGAGTTTTTTGAAGATACAAGTTATAATGGATTAAACGCTATTGCTGCTGGATTAGGGAATATATATTATACAGATCCTCAGGCTGCTCCTATATATATGGAATCTCCAGTATGTGCTATTGTTGCAGCTAAATTAAAGAATATTAAATTAGAATCTGGAGTTAATTGGTCTATAGTTAGAAAAGCTGCAAGAGCAACTGCATCTAATAATGGTGTATGGGATATGTATCGTGGTTTTGGTAGTATTAATGTTACCGCCGCAATACAATGGATTAAAGATAATTATACTGAAAATGTTTCTGTTAGAAATTACATTGCAGATAAATTAGAATCCGATAAAGGCATTAGTCCTATTCTTAAATATTCTGACTTATACCCAAATAGTCCAGTATCTAAGAAGATGACAGATCTAATTTTGAAAGGATACGTTAATACAGATCAATCCACCCAACAAACGATAGGTTCAATCTCAAATCGATTGGGTAAATTGTGGGGGAGTGATGTTGATTTTAATAATATGCCAATAGTGGCTGGAACATCACTTAATAATACTTTCCTATCACTTAATGGTGGAAGTATGAATAATATTAATTTAGTTGGTAATTTAAATGCTCAGTATTTTAATGGTAAAAGTGATGCGTTGTTTATTAAAAATAATGGTTATTTAACCGCAAATCAAGATTTAAACTCTTTACAAATAGGTATAAATGCAAATGGGGGAAACTCAGGTAATAACTCCCCAAACGTAAATGAATATGGAGTTGCATTTACTATAAGTACTGATCCTTATTATGGCTGGCAAATGTATCAAGATAATGATGGGCAGCTACATTCAAGGAGTGCCGGAACTGGTACTTGGAATAGTTGGAGAAAGATATTGGACGATCAAAATTTCACCCCTGCTAATTATATTCAAAATAGCCCAACATCTGCTCAAAGTGGTAGTGTGTGGGTCGATGGAGTAGTAAGATCGTCTATTTACAAGGGTGCTGCATATCCAAATGCAACATCATTTGGGGATGATACAGATGTTAGCTATACTAAATTGTACGCTGGGTCAACGGCTGGAAGTGTTAGTGGTATTTATATACAAGGTGGAGGTGCAAGTAATCCAAATACTATTACATTAAAAACTTCAAGTATTGATAGATTAATTATAAATGCAGATGGTGCAGCCACCTTTGCATCCACCGTTCAAACAACAGGGATTACCCCAACAAACCTGACAACAGGATATATCCCTATGAAAAGCAGTGGAGTGTTGGTTGATAGTCCATTGTCTATAGTAAGTGAAATTACAACTATTACAACAGGAGATCAAGCGTCTTCAAGGTTTAATATTATAAATACATCTGGTCATAGCTTTTCTTTAGTTGCTGGTCAAACAAATGAAAGTCAGGATGGATTTAGTATATATGATACAAGTTTAGATGCCACAAGACTTGCAGTTACTAATTCTGGCAATGTTGGAATAGGGTACTCCACAGGAACTGAAATAACTAATAATAAGTTAGCGGTGAATGGGAGTGGGCATTTTAATGGAGATATGCTTGTTTATGGTGGTATTGCATCTGGAGGACGAATATCTGCATATACTATTGATGCTGGTGTAGATTTTATTCTGAGCAATGTTAATCGATCCCTAATAGGTACAGACTATAGTGAGAATAAAGTTCAGTTAATAGGGGTTTTTGAAGACAATCTTATACATATTGATGATAATGGATATGGAGTAAACTTTAATGGATCTATTAAATCTAATAATTTATCTGGCACTGGGACTAGAATGGTTGTTGCTGATAGTTTAGGGGTGCTATCAACTCAAACTATACCATCTGGTGGTGGTGGTGGATCTGTAGTATCCGTTGGAATCGACAATGCTAATGGCTTTTATGGTTCATCTAGTGGAGGAGTTAATCCATCCTTGAATATTAAAACCAATATTAATGGAGTTTTACTTGGCAATGGCATCTCTGTATCAGCATTAAATGGTAGTGGTTTTTTAAAGATAAATGGAAGCGGTGTTAGTTTCGATAATAATGACTATATACCATATGTTGGGGCTACAGCTAATGTAGATCTTGGAACTACGCATACAATTACAGCAAACAACTTTATACTTTCCTCTGATAAGAGATTAAAGGAAAATATACTTCCTATATCTACTAAAATTCTAGACATTGAGTATAAGGAGTTTGAAATGATATCGACTCCAGGAGAAAAAAGATATGGTGTATTGGCTCAAGATCTGCGAGAAGTAGCGCCAGAGTTAGTCAATGAAGACGAAAATGGCATATTATCCGTTAAGTATATAGATTTACTTATTAGAAAGATTGCTGAATTAGAAAATAGAGTAAAACAATTGGAGGGTAAATAATGGCAAATTTAGTACCAGATACAAATACATTTAATCTAAAAGACGTAACTCAAGTTATTTATGGAATATCTACTGGTAGTTTAAGAGATTCTTTTGCTAGCTCTATTTCAATTGGTTTCGATTCTAGGTATGTGGGTAATAAAAATAATTTATATAATTTTAGAAACTATTGGGTTGGTACTATGTTGTCTCAAACTCCATTTATAGCACCAGTTGATTTCGTTAATAGTTCCCAGCCAGTTGACATAGTTAGAGAATATAGTAAATTTGTGAGTAGTCCTGGAACTGCATATTGGAATGCGTCTGATGCCAGATATATATTTAGTGTCTCTGATGATGTTACTTCTACCCCTACTATTGATACAACATATTGGAGTGTAGTTCGGGTTGAGCAAATAGATGGAAACTCTATTTATACTCCAATCAACTGGTCATCAATCCCTTGGACTGCGGGAAGCACTAAAAGATATGTTATAGGACTTAAAGGATCAAGTGACATAGTTACAGCATTTATACCAAATGGTGCTATATGGGCATATATTGGAAATAAATGTAATTCTATTTTAGCAACAAACGCAGTATCTTTAAAATATATACATTGTCAGGATTTACAATCT
>Ga0302213_1001244_pt1 | contig 12393 bp, 9 predicted proteins | sample II_Fen_N1_2_FD_194583 | JGI IMG/M metagenome (GOLD analysis project Ga0302213, IMG submission 194583) | Peat permafrost microbial communities from Stordalen Mire near Abisko, Sweden - II_Fen_N1_1 | ecosystem: Environmental > Terrestrial > Soil > Wetlands > Permafrost | place: Sweden: Abisko... | reverse complement strand
ATTAAAAAAATAACTTTGCCAAAACAAAAGTTTCGGCAAAGTTATTATAGAAATTAGAACTATTTACCAGAAATACCAGTAGAACGCAGCACAAATAGCCACTACACCAAGCGAGGCAATAATATCCCACTTGCTCCAACTGTTTTTGATAAGTGTTTTGTAGTCACCATTGAAAGTAATTGCATCAATTTGTTGTGCGGTTGGTTTCGCAGTAAAGAACGACACAAAAACCATCATTATCATAATAAATACAAGTAACCAAATCTCGAAGATAAGCCAGTTTGTATGCCAAAACCAACTAGTTGATTCCCAAGCCCAGCCTGTCATTACATTTTTACCTGTGTTTGTAAAGACGTTGGTCAACAAACGAGCCATACCAATAAGGAAGCCTATAATCAAACCGGCTTCACCAGCTTTTGGAGTGATTTTCTTGGAGAAAATACCCATTACGAATACTGCCACCATAGCTGGAGCAAGAAGCGATTGAATACCTTGCAAATAAGAATAAAGACTACCCAAACTCATCATTACCGGAATCCATGCTATACCTAACAAAACTACAACAATCGTTGCAATACGACCTACCAATACATAGGTAGCTTCGCTTTTCTCTTTATACTTGGGTTTGTAAAAGTCTTCAGTGAATAGCGTAGCACATGAATTAAAGAATGCTGCCAACGATGCTACCAATGCACATATAAAGCCGATGGTAACAATACCTTTCACACCTGCTGGCAATACAAACTTAACCATTGCACCGAAAGCAGTATCCGCACCTTCAACTTTTATATCTTTTATGCCAGTACTCACAATTATATCATTTAGTGTCAAACCACTACCTATTTTTGTAACCAGTGCAGCTGCAATCATACCTGGAATAAGGAACATAAATACAGGAAGAATTTTGAAATAACCGGCAGCAATAGTACCTCTACGTGCACGTTTCATTACCACATCATTCGCTTCACCTTTTGTTTGTCCCAATACACGTTGTACGATATGTTGGTCGGTTGCCCAATACCAAAAACCGATAATCGAAGCTCCGATAAATACCCAGAAACCCGGATAGTCATCGTACAACGGGTCACCAGTCTCTAAGTGAAACATATGGTTTGTACCGTAGGCATGTCCATTAGTTCCAATACTCATCGCTTTGGCATGATCCATCATAGCAGTCCAACCGTGAGCTACATTTCCATCGCCCAGAGCTGACAATCCTAAGAAAAGAACAAGGAATGAACCAATGATAAGAATAGGTGTTTGGATGGCCGACAATGTCATTACACCCTTCATACCACCAAAAATAGTAAAAATACTTGTTAGTACAATTAGTCCTATTGCTCCAAACCAGAATGGAATACCGAGTAAGCTCTCCATAAATATACCGCCTGTATATGCTGTAACACTCACTTTGGTAAGCACGTATGCTATAAGTGTAATGATAGATAACCACGAACCAGCACGGGGTGTGTAACGATTTTTAAGGAAGTCGGGCATAGTAATGATTTTACCCAACTTCATGTTCATGTGTTGGTAAAAAGGCACAAAGAGCCAGCCAAGGATAAGGATCATCCAACCCTGCATTTCCCAGTGAGCCATACCTACACCTGATTTTGCGCCTGTACCGGCAAGACCAACCAAGTGTTCTGAACCAATGTTTGCAGCAAAAATAGCCGCACCAATAATATACCATGGTTCACCTTTTCCAAACAGGTAATCTTCGCTGTTAGCACCCTGTTGCAATTTTTTATCTTTTTGTACCGAACGCCATACAGCCCATGATACCCCTAAAATCCCAACTGCGAGAATCAGCCAGTCGAGCCAAATAAATTCTTGTGAATTCCAATTCATTGTTTGATTTTTTTCTAATTTATTGATTTATAAGGAATTTTATTTCTCTACACCAAATTTATAAATACAAGTGCTTTTGTAAACCTTTCCAGGCTCAAGAATTGTTGAAGGCCATTGTGGTTTATTTGGACTGTCAGGATAATGTTGAGATTCCAAGCATATAGCTGCACGTTGGTTGTAAACAATACCTTTTTTACCTTTTACTTTACCGTTAAGGAAGTTTCCGGTATAAACCTGAATTCCAGGTTCATTGGTATATACTTCCAATGAAATTCCGCTGATTGGCGAAACTACTTTGGCAGCTAATTTTGTAACATCACCTGCTGTGTTCAATACCCAGTTATGGTCGTATCCATTACCGTTTTTCAATTGAGCGTAATCGTATTTATTAATATCGATACCAATGACTTTAGCAGTTGTGAAATCCATAGGAGTTCCTTTTACAGGAAGAATTTCGCCGGTTGTCATAAATGTAGTATCTACTGGAGTAAAACCATCCGCATTGATATACAACTGATTGTCTGTAATCAACTTAGTAGGATCTCCCGAAAGATTGAAATACGAGTGATTACACATGTTGATAACGGTTTTTTTATCGGTAGTTGCTTCAAAATCAATTTTAATAGCATTATCCTTGGTCAATGTATAAGTTACTTTAGCAGTTACATTTCCAGGGAAATTTTGATCGCCATCAGGTGAAAAACGAGTCAATTCAATCGTAGTATCGTTGATTTGGTTCACCTTTTGGAAAACCTGATATTGCCATCCTTTTGGACCACCATGTAGTGTATGTCCAAAGTTGTTGGTAGGCAACTGAATAGTTTTTCCATCAATGGTAAGAAGACCTTTGTTGATACGATTAGCATATCGACCAATTGTTGCACCAAAATCGCTAGGCACATTTACGTAATCAGAAATACTGTCGAAACCAAGAACCACATCCTGCAATTTTCCTGCTTTATCAGGCACCAATGCAGACACAATACGACCACCAAAATTAGTGATACAAACTTCAACTCCGGCTGTGTTTTTAAGCACATACAAGGCTGTAGTGTCGCCATTAACTACTTGTACAAATTTGGATTTTGTCAATCCAGAAAGCGTTGTTTTGTCGCTTTTCTCTTTGCAACCGATCATAAGAATGGGAAGTAGAGCTAAATAAATGAGTTTTTTCATAAAGTATTTATTTTGAGAATAATTCTTTTTCAGTAAACTGACCTAATTTAATGTAGTTCTTGTACAGTTCCTTGTATTGAGCCACATTCTCTTTAATAGGATAGAATTCGGCTGCGAAGCCCATGCCCATTGCTTTTTGAGCATCTTCAACTTTCTCATAGACACCAGCTACAACCGCAGCAAACATCGAGGTTCCAAAAGCACAAGCCTGTTCAGCTTTAGCTACTTTAATCGGCATATCAAGCACATCGGCCAACGTTTGCATTACAAATGGTGATTTCAATGCAATACCGCCAATACCAATAATTTCCTTAATTTCAATTCCATTTTCGATAAAACGATCAACGATGGCTTTCGAACCGTAAGCAGTTGCTTCAACCAATGCACGGAAAATAAGTGGAGCAGAGCTTCCCAAATTTAATCCGGTGATAGTTCCTTTTACAAGCTGATTAGCATCAGGAGTACGACGTCCGTTCATCCAATCAGTCGCTAACACAGTTGATTCAGAAACCGGAACTTTTGCAGCTTCGATTGAAAGAGCAGGAATTATTTGGTCAACGGTTTCGTCGATTAATTTTTGTTTTGTTTCAGCATCAATCAATGTTGTTTTTGAAAGGATATTTACAACCGGCCATGCAACTACGTTTTTGAACCATGCATATACATCACCGAAAGCAGATTGACCAGCTTCAAGTCCAACCATGCCCGGAATAACCGAACCGTCAACTTGTCCGCAAATACCCGGAATAAGTTTATGACCCATTTCTTCATAACTTGCCACCATAATATCGCAAGTAGAAGTTCCAATAACGCGTACTAACGCACCCGGTGTAACTTCAGCTCCAACCGCACCGGTATGACAATCAAATGCACCAACAGCAACAGCTACATTAGTTGTCAAACCCAATCGTTTAGCCCATTCTTCGGTAAGATTACCAGTTTTTTGACTACTTGGATAGGTTTCGGTGTATAAACGTTCGCGATATCCAGCCAAGAGTGGATCAAGAGTAGTCAAGAAATCCTCGGAAGGAAGTCCACCCCATTTTTCCAACCACATTGCTTTGTGACCAGAAGCGCAACGGCTACGAAAGATTTCATGTGGATTGGTTTTACCTACCAACAAGCCAGGTAACCAGTCGCAGTGTTCTACGATAGAATAGGCCGCATTGCGTACTTTTTCGTCAGCACGAAGAACGTGTAAAGCTTTTGCCCAAAACCATTCCGAAGAATAGATACCACCTTCGTATGAACTGTAGTCAATATCCCAACGAGCACACAAATCATTGATTTCCTGAGCTTCCTTGATTGCAGTGTGGTCTTTCCACAACACAAACATGGCGTTTGGATTTTCTGCAAATTCAGGTAATAATGAAAGTGGAGTTCCGTTTTTGTCGGTAAATACAGGCGTACTACCGGTTGTATCGAATGCTATCCCTACAACTTGTTCGCCGGTTCCGGCTGGACATTTTGAAAGTGCATCTTTTACCGTAAATTCTAATGCATCAACATAATCCTGAGGATGTTGACGATATTGATTGGCAGTTGGAACGCAGTATTTGCCTTCCATCCAACGTGGATAATATTTGACTGATGAAGCCAGTTCATCGCCTGTTTCGGCGTTTACTACAACCGCACGGGCCGAATCGCTTCCATAATCTAAACCTATAACGTATTTGTTCATAATATTTTTAATGCATAATTCATAATGCACAATTCAGAATTATGCATTATGAATTACTAATTGTGAATTATCTAAGTGCTTTATTCAACATGTAATAAACTTCGTTGTTACGAATATCTTGTTTGAAGTTGCGGATGTTGGTATCTTTATCGATAATCAACATTTCAATGTCCAAAATTTCTGCGTAGTCTTCCATCATTTCAGTAGTCAACGAGAAAGAGAAACTTGAGTGGTGAGTTCCACCGGCAGTGATCCATGCGCCTGCACCAACTTCGAGGTTTGGTTTAGGAATCCACAAAGCACATGCAACTGGCAATTTAGGCAATGCTTCAGGTTTGATAACTTCAACTTCAGTAACAATCATGCGGAAACGGTTACCCATATCAACAATTGTAGCAGCAATACCATCACCTTCGTGAGCTTGGAAAATTAAACGGGCACAAACACCTGCATCACCAATTCCTAAGAAATGTACTTCAATACGAGGTTTATTTCCAGCAATTTCAGGGTTAATTTCCAACATGTGCGATTGAAGGATAGAACTATTTGCTCCATCGAAATTCAACACATAATCTTCAAGGAAAGAACATCCGCCAGGAAGACCTTGAGCCATTACCCACATGGTGCGGCAAAGAGCAGCTGTTTTCCAGTCGCCTTCGGCACCAAATCCGTAACCTTCGGCCATCAAGCGTTGTGAAGCAAATCCCATTAATTGTGACATACCTGCCAATTCATTGAAACTGGTAGTAAATGCTTTTGCTCCTTTGGCTTCCAAGAAACGACGAAGACCGATTTCCTGAGCTGCAGCCTGACGTACTGAAATGTGTTTTTCTGCACCTTTTTTACAGTCATCAGCAAAGTCATATAATTTTTCATAAACGGCAATCAATTCATCGATTTCAGCTTCTGTTACTGCTTCTACGTAAGGCACAAGCAAGGCAATTGGAGCATTGTCAACGTGATAACCCAAACGGATTTCAGCTTCAACTTTGTCACCATCAGTTACAGCCACGTTGTTCATATTATCTCCGAAACGGATAATCAACATGTCATTTGCATCAGCCTGAGCAGCACAAACGCGCATCCAGCCAGAAATTTTATCATGAGTTGATTTATCTTTCCAATAACCTACAACAATTTTGCGAGGTTTGCGCAAGCGGCTTGTGATGAAACCAAATTCGCGGTCACCGTGAGCTGATTGATTCAAATTCATGAAATCCATATCAATTTCGTTCCATGGAATTGTCTCATTGAACTGAGTATGAAGATGTAACAATGGTTTTTTGAAATCCATCAAACCATGAATCCACATTTTAGCAGGAGAGAAAGTGTGCATCCAGGTAATAATACCAACACATTTGGTATCGCCATTGGCAGCACGCATAATTTCAGAAATCTCAGCAGAAGAGTTAGCTGTACCTTTGTAAACAACTTTTACTGGAAGGTTTCCCGATTCGTTTAATCCTTTTACCATTTCGGTAGAATGTGCATCTACCTTTACTACTGCGTCACCTCCATAAAGCAATTGAGCTCCGGTAACGAACCATACTTCTAAATTTTCGAATGCCATGATAATTTAATTTTATTTGTTATTTATTTTTTATAATTCAAGAGAAATTATTGATTTGGCAGGGACATTCACAGTTAAACCTGTCTTAGTAATTTTAGCGTCTTTGAATGCAGTTGGTACTACAACGGTTGGATTTTCAAAAGTATTGTATGAATCAATCGTTTTAGCAGTTAAGATAGTTCCGGTTACTTTGGCGATTTTTACATTTGGAAGATCGATCGTGATTTTTTGATCCTTATCCAAATCAACATTCGTCAATGTAATATGAATTAATCCTTTGGCATCTTTTGATGCAGAGGCATTTACTACGGCAAATTTCGTTTTGTTATATGCCAAAGAGTCACTTGTTACTTCGAGCGGTAAGTTAGTAGCGCCCATGTGAACTTTGTACATATTAAAAACATGATAGGTTGGCGTTAATACCATTTTTGGACCTTCGGTCAATATCATTGCTTGCAATACATTCACTACTTGAGCTACATTTGTCATTTTAACGCGCTCAGCATATTTGTTGAAAATATTCAAATTCAATGCAGCTACAAAAGCATCACGTAAAGTATTTTGTTGATAAAGAGCCGTATGATTTCCGGGCTCTTGATCCCACCATGTTCCCCATTCATCTACCATTAATGCAATTTTATTTTTTGGATCATATTTATCCATGATAGCAATATGTTTTTTAATCATATCATCTATCTCCAGAGTCTTGCTTATTGTCCACAAATAATCATTCTTATCAAATTTAGTAGCCGAACCTTTGCTTCCTTCCCAACCTTTGCAAGTATAATAATGCAATGAAACTCCTTCCATTTTATTACCAATATTTTTCATTAAAGTTTCAGTCCAGTTATAATCAACATCGCTGGCACCACTTGCAATTTTGAAAAGTTTATTACCATCATATTCTCGACAATAGGTTGAATATCGTTTATAAACATCTGAATAATAAGAGGCTGTCATATTTCCACCACAACCCCAGCTTTCATTTCCGACACCAAGGTATTTAAGTTTCCATGGTTTTTCACGTCCATTTTGGCGACGCAAATTAGCCATTGGACTATTACCCGCTGAAGTGACATATTCAACCCATTTAGCCAATTCTTCTACTGTTCCACTACCAACGTTACCGCTCAAATACGGCTCGCAGCCAAGCATTTCGCAAAGATTAAAGAACTCGTTAGTACCGAAACTATTATCTTCAATTACACCACCCCAATTGTTGTTCGACATAGTAGGACGTTTTTCGCGAGGACCAATTCCGTCCATCCAATGGTATTCATCTGCAAAACAACCACCAGGCCAACGCAAAACCGGAACCTGAAGTTCTTTTAAAGCATTAAATACATCGGTACGATAGCCCTTTATATTTGGAATAGGAGATTTTTCGCCGACCCAAATGCCATTATAAATACAACTTCCCAAATGTTCGGAAAACTGACCATAAATTTCTTTACTAATCTGTGTTTTACCTTGATCGGCGTGAATTGTGATTTTTGAAACACCATTTTGTGCATTCAGAGTCATTGACCCAATTAATAAAATTGAAAGCAGTACTTTTTTCATTGTGTTGTAATTTAACCCCAACCCCTCAAGCAGAAGTTAGAGACAGATTTTTTATGCGTTTATTTTATAATTACGAAAGCAGTTTTATTGTCCGTAATATGCTCCTGGTCCGTGTTTGCGGAAGAAGTGTTTTTTAATTAAATGAGGATTCATTGTTAAGTTAGGATTTACTCCAAACGCAATATATGCCATCTTAGCTACTTGCTCCATAACCACAGCATTATGAACGGCATCGTGTGCATTTTTACCCCACGAAAAAGGTCCGTGATTCTTAACTAATACACCTGGAATATAATCAGCATTAAGTCCGTTGAATCTCTCAACAACCACATTGCCGGTTTCTTTTTCATATTCTCCTTCTACTTCAGCTTGTGTCATGTCGCGAGTACAAGGAATGCCATCGCTGAAATAATCTGCATGAGTTGTTCCAATACTTGGAATATCGCGTCCTGCCTGAGCCCACGCAGTTGCGTAAGTTGAATGAGTGTGAACCACACCACCGATATTTGGGAATGCCTTATAAAACACTAAATGGCTAGCAGTATCTGATGAAGGTTTCAATTTCCCTTCAATTACCTTACCATCTAAATCCACCACCACCATATCTTCGGCTTTCATTGCTTCGTATGAAACTCCTGAAGGTTTTATAACGACTAAACCTGTAGCTCGATCAATGGCACTTACATTTCCCCAAGTAAAAATTACCAATCCGTGCTTAACCAGTTCCAGATTGGCTTTAAAAACATCTTCCTTTAATGCTTCTAACATGTTTTATTATTTTTGATTTCAACTAATTTGTGTCTCTTTCGGCTTTAAGTGTATGTCGTACACTTAAAATTCTGTGCAAATGTATGAATAAATTCACTCAAACAGAATGCACTCAAATATGTTTTACAACATAGTTCTAAGCGATATCCTACGGCTAATTATGCATTTCTATATTAACCAGTTTAGTTATTGTTTTTCTCGATTTTTCAAGACGTATTTTAAATCAAATCATGCTCAAAATGAGTGGAATTAATATTTTCATACTACTTCAAAAAACAACTTTGAAATACATATTTATATCGTCATAGCAAATTCAATAACATTATGAAAATCAAACAATATACTCGAATGCATCCGGCTACGCCTGACATTCATATATTTTTTGAATAAAATTGGATGAATTCTAAACATTTCATTACCTTTGCAAAAGAAACACAAATTAACATCGAAATTTGCCCTGATGTCGAATACCAAGAAAATGCTAATTGAAGTTGCTCGTCAGCTTTTTGCTAAGAATGGCAAAAAGGAAGTAACAATGAATGACATTGCTGAAGCATCAAAAAAAGGTCGGCGCACTTTATACACTTACTTCAACAACAAGGAGGAGATTTATAAAGCAGTTATTGACAAAGAATTAGATACAATTCTTGAGCGTTTGTTGATCGTTTCAAAGCAAGATGCCGAACCTGACATTAAGCTCACCAATCATATTCTAACTCATTTGGATGCAGTTAAGGATGTTGTAAATCGTAATGGCTCGCTTCGGGCTGATTTTTTCCACGACATTTATGAGGTAGAACGTAAACGGAGAAAAATAGATGTGAAAGAAATCGCGCTAATTCGGGCTATAATAGCCGAAGGCGTGGAAAAGAATATTTTTAAACGCATGGACTTGAACCTCTCGTCCATCATTATATTCTATGCCATTAAGGGACTTGAGGTTCCATACATCCGCCAAAACATTAGCAGCGAATTTGAAAAGAGTAAAAACAGTATTGTAGAATTTGTATTCCAGGGAATTAAACGGAAACACTAAGTGTAATCTAAAATTGCACCTTAACTATGTTTGATTGTTGGTAGATGGCATCTTTCAAACGACAATTACATTCGCATCGATCAGTTTCTAAAAGTCCACTCCTCTTTAGCAAATCATATTCAATCTTAAAGCTTTCTGTAAAAATTCCTGAGTCAATATTTTCAGAAATTTGCTTTTGAGTCCACCATTTTGTTATTTTTGAAATCTCAGGACTTAACTTATATTCCAATTGCAAACAACTTACAAACAAAAAAGAATACTGTACTTCAACCTCACAATCAACCGTATAGGCCGACAAATACATATACTTGAAATTATCAAACGCTAGCTGTTCTTTCACTGTTCGTTCTACGCATTGTTCAATTGTCTCCTGCATTAGAATGTGATTTGAGACTGTGCTATCCCATTGATCTGTTTCGCCTTTTTCTTTATCAATAATTTTGGACAACAGAATCATACCTTTATCAATTATCAACACTCGAACAACCGGATGTTGATACTTTTTTTCATCGCGAACGCTGGTTTGCTGCTGCACACTGCCAATAATTTTCCCCTGATTATTCACAACAGGTAACCATTTCTCATGCAGTAGTTTAGAACGTACAATCTGAACCCTTAACACCTCATAAGTCGACAAAAACATTAACAAACCAATATATAAATACGCTAGCAATTGACTATTCTTCAGCAAATCGATATCTGCAATTCGTATAAAAAGAATAGCAAAAACATAACCAAGAAGAACCAGCGAAAAAGCCAATACAAACTTTAAAAGTTCATCAAAGTTGTTTGTCATTGGAATTAAACTCGACATTCTTCCGACAACATATTTCTTAATTTGCCGATAGAAAATTAAAAAACCTGCAAAAAAAGCCAGAAGAACAATTTCATCGCTTATTTCCTGTCTGACAAGTTTAAGTGGAGAAAGTAACTGGACAGTAGAAATCATGCCAGATAACAAATAGAAAATAGTAAAAACCAGATGCCAGTTGAAAATTTTGCGGTAATAAAAATGAATGTAAACTAAAAGAATCAATGCAAATGGAAAAGAAACTTCCCAGGCCGAAAGAATATCAAACAAATTATCCACTACTAGAAAAACAAGTAGCGGTAAAAAATGAAGTACGGGATTAAAAAAAGATTCTCTTATTTGCTTTCGAAGTTTGTCCATATCAAAAAAACTATAATCATCGAAATAGTAACAAAATTCGATGATTATAGTTTGAAATGTTTATGAAATATTTAAATCGGACTAGAAAGTCATCATACGACTTACATACTTTCCTATGATGTCAAATTCAAGATTCACTACTGTACCTTCTTTAATTTGATGGAAATTAGTATGTTCGTGGGTGTAAGGTATTATTGCCACCTGAAAACTCGTATCGGTAGGATTACAAACAGTAAGACTTACTCCGTTAACAGTTACAGAACCTTTATCAACAGTCATATACCCACGCTTTGCCATTTCTTTATCAAATGGATATTCAAACGTAAAATACCAACTTCCCTCAGCTTCCTTCACTTCAGTACAAATGGCAGTCTGATCAACGTGCCCCTGAACAATATGACCATCTAGCCTGCCATTCATCAACATACTGCGTTCCAAATTCACCTTACTACCTAGAGCCAAAAGCCCCAGATTCGTTCTATCCAACGTTTCCTTTATTGCCGTAACCGTATATGTATCGGCAGTTTTTGAAACTACAGTTAAACACACTCCGTTATGGGCAACACTTTGATCAATCTTTAGATTGTCAACAAACGAACAGGACACCGTCAAATGCAAGTTCTCCTGATCTTTCTGCAACGCAACTACCTTAGCAGCTTCTTCTATAATTCCTGAAAACATATATATAATTTCTATTTATTTAAAATTTATGATCTTGAAACACTTTTCACGCCCTTTACCAATTTTATTTTTTTTACGATTCCATCCAATTCTTTTGTATCGTTCACCATTATTGTTAAGTTACCTTGAAACAATCCAGCATTAGAATCTATTGATATTGAACGTAAAGAGATATTTTTCTCTTTTGAAATAAGCGACGTAATATTTGTAACAATGCCGATATCATCATGTCCTACAATACGCAAAGTGATCGGATATTGCGAACCTGCCGATTTACCCGACCAGCGTGCTTTTACAATGCGATAGCCAAATCGGGCAATCATTTGCGGTGCATTCGGACAATCAGTTTTGTGAATTTTAATACCGCCAACAACCGAAACAAATCCAAAGACATCGTCGCCATAAATCGGATTACAACATTTTGCCAACTTGAAATCAACATTTTTCAGATTCTGACCAATTACCAACACATCTTCTTTGCCAGTCGCTTCGGGCTGCATGTTTTCTGTTGTAAACGTATCGGCACGCCGAATTTCAGATTGTTCTGTGACGGTTGGTTTATCCAAATCAAGATAGGCTTCACGAACCACGTGCATATCCAGCTTTTCATGCGCAATTTCCTGATAAAAGTCACTAACCGTTTTGAATCCTTTTTTCTTGGCTAAGCGGGAAATTTTCCCATCATCCAAATCAATTTTCCAATTCTTGAATCTTCTGATAATAGTTTCACGACCCATTTCGGCATCCTTAAACTCAATTTCCTTAAGTGCTTGACGTATTTTATTTTTAGCTTTGGAAGTCGTAACAAGATTTAGCCAAGCTGGATTAGGTTTTTGGGTGGGTGATGTCAACACTTCTACCTGATCACCATTGTTCAGCACATATTTAATCGGCAT
>Ga0302213_1001243_pt1 | contig 12394 bp, 6 predicted proteins | sample II_Fen_N1_2_FD_194583 | JGI IMG/M metagenome (GOLD analysis project Ga0302213, IMG submission 194583) | Peat permafrost microbial communities from Stordalen Mire near Abisko, Sweden - II_Fen_N1_1 | ecosystem: Environmental > Terrestrial > Soil > Wetlands > Permafrost | place: Sweden: Abisko... | reverse complement strand
TACCAATGTTTAAATAGTCTGTGAGTAACAAACTGGTAACAAATTCACCATCGTTTTGGTACTTGTTGGTTTCAATCATGCAAAGATAATCCAAATTTTTGAAATGTGTCCAATGCTGAGTTTAAATTACATAAATAACACTTTCGCATTCGCTGTTGAATTGTGACGTTAACCATATTTTTTTCAACAGAAGATTTCTAAATTGCGATTTCTGATGCTACTCATCTGACTATAGGTGCTGCTTGTCAGCTTCTTTCAATTCAGACAGAATCTATATCAATAGATATGAGTGAAATGCAGATAAAAAGAGAGTTGCCCGATTTCGAGCAACTCTCTTAAGCCATAAAATTTAAATATATCCTTATTATTCTTCCGATAATTTGAAGGTACTTACTGTGCGTGGCAACCACACTCGCATTTTTGCTCCACCACGGTTATCCCAAACATTGTAAGGGATGGCGGTAAATGTTTTTGTTTCAGATCGCAAATCCAGTTTGTCGACCGTTGGGCTAATGGCTACTCCTTTTCCTTGTATGGTGTACGTTCCATTAAGAATATCCTTTACAAATGTAAGATTCAAAATAGAAGCATCGGGCAGAATAAAATTATTTACATCAAAAGCATTGTCTTTATCCTCCAGACAAAAAAGAATAGGACCACGCTCCAATGCAACCAGGCCACGATCGGCTGTTACTTTCGGGTTAGCAACTACACGTTGAATAGTCATTGGTAAATTGTACTCCACTTTATCATTCTTTTTCCACTCGCGGTCGATAACTGCATATCCATCTTCTACTTTGGCACTATAGTTTTTCCCGTTTACTTTCAGAGAATAAGAAGTTTTCGATTCGGTGATATAGCTGTACAGATTACCTGGTACCGGTTGATTATTCACCCAACCCGGAATACGTAATCGCAATGCGAATTTGGTGGCTTTTGCTGGTTGAAGCGTAAAACTAATAACTCCATCCCATGGATAATTACTCGTTTGGATGATGTTTACTGCTTGCTTACCATTCAGTTTAATAGTGGCGGAGCTTCCGATAAACAGATTCACATACAGACTACTTTCCTTTTGTGCATAAACATATCCGGTAATCGATGACATAAACCGACATAGGTTTGTAGGGCAACAAGAGCAATCGAACCAGGGCTGACGGGTATAGCTACCATCGGCAGCTAAAGGATTTGGGTAGAAAAAGTTTTTACCATCCAGACTTACACCTGAAAGTACATTGTTATAAAGACTGCGTTCCAACACATCAATGTATTTGGTTTGCCCGTGTAATTCGAACATTCGGAAGTTCCAATATACATTGGCAATAGCGGCACAGGTTTCGTTATAAGCCCTTTGGTTAGGTAGTTCGTAGTTGTCGCCAAATTTTTCGCCATCATGTCTGGCACCTATTCCACCGTTAATATAAAATTTCTTCGAAACCATATTTTCCCATATACTGTCAATAGCAGCTACATATTCTTTATTGCCTGTAAGGGCGGCCACATCAGCCACACCCGAATACAAATATGCAGCCCGAACAGCATGGCCTACAGCTTCTTTTTGGTCAACAACAGGCACCTGATCTTGCCAGTAGGCACGGTCTTTATTGAGTTCCTTTCCCCTGCAATCTATAAAGAATTTAGCCAGATTGAGGTATTTCTTCTCGGCAGTAATACGATAAAGTCGAACCAACCCCATTTCCACTATTTCATGTCCGGGCGCATCATTTCGTTTCCCCGGACCAAAAACCTGCGTCAATAAGTCTGCATTTCTCAACGCAATAGTGAGGAAATTCCGTTTACCTGTGGCAAGATAATGTGCAGCCGCAGCTTCGAACAAGTGACCGGAATTATACAATTCATGACTCATGTTCGACTCGGTTACCCAACGATCTTTTCCCGACCAACTATGAGGATGCGTGGGGTCGATAGTGCGGGCTGTGTATAAGTACCCATCCGGTTCCTGAGCTTTCGAAACAATGTTGATTAAACTATCTACATATCTACTCAACTTTACATCAGGATGAACAGCCATAGAAAAGGATGCACCTTCAATTGTTTTGTAAATATCGGTATCATCAAAAGGGAAAGTAGTAAGAAATTTTCCGGTATGCCCGGCAGCATTGATGAAATTTTGTACTCGTCCTGTCTCTTCGCACTTTTTGAACGAAGCCGGAATTGTAGCCATACGATTGGTTTCAACACGCGGAAGCCAAAATGCATCATTGAGCTTAACCTGATTAAACGTAACTCCCTGATAAGGGTAATCGGTGAATTGCGCAGCCAATGACCCCGTAAAAAGAGTTATCGTAAGTAATAAAAGTATCTTTTTCATTTTTCTGGAAAATTGAAAATTATTTATTTCTGAATTAAAATTTGATGCTTGTTGATTTACCGTTATAAATTATTACTCTGGTTGTTTTTCCCTGAGCTACACCCGCACCATTGCCTTTATGAACCAATACGAAATTGAATTTCCGGTTTGTCAACATTCCTGCAAAGGTTCCTTTGCGTTCGCCAATAGACAGTGTTTTAGTTTGGTTATCCCATTTCATTGATATAGTTGAATTCAAACCTTTTTCATAGTTATAATTATCATCTTCATCTTCGTACAAAGTAAATTCCCCGTTAGCTCCCGGATAAATGCGAATTTCAAGATTATCCCATTTCTTCTCAGTAGCATATTGAACTTTGGGTGCCCAGGGCAAAATAGATCCTGCTTTTACGTATAATGGCATTATATCTATTGGCGCAGACTTCTGAACTTCCTGCCCACCTTTCATCTTTTCACATGTCCAGAAATCATACCACTCTGTTCCAGCTGGCAAATATACTGCACGTGATTTTACTGTGGAGAAATCAATGGAAGTTTGTCCATCAGCAGCTTTGTTTGCATACATTGATTCAAGCACAGGAGCGACAAGTAATGATTGACCGAACATATATTCGTTATTGATGTCTGTCGTTTTATTATCAGCTGCAAAATCCATCACCAAAGCACGCATAAAGCTTTCAGATTTCGAAGTAACATCCCATGAGGTAGAATAAATATAAGGAAGAAGTTGATAACGCATATTGATGTATTTTTCAATAGCATCAAATGTCCAGTCACCACGTTGTCCAAACTGATAAATTTCACGTGGAGCGTCGGTTCCATGTGAGCGCATCATTGGCGTAAAGGCTCCAAACTGCAACCAGCGCACGTATAGTTCCTGATATGATTTCTGTTTAAGAGGATCAGAACCACTAAATTCCCAAAGGAAGAAACCACCTATGTCGGCATTCCAGTACGGCAAACCAGTGAGTGAGAAATTGAGTGCCGCTGGAACTTGTTTTTGCAGAGTTTTCCAACTTGAAACGATATCACCCGACCAGGAATTGGCACCATAACGTTGTTGTCCTGCAAATGCTGAGCGGGTAAGAATAAACACACGTTTATCAGAAGTGGTTTTTCGTTGGTTTTCGTAAACACCCTTGATGTGTTGTAGGGGAAATGCATTTACCACCGAACGATAAGAACCCAGATATGTAGGTTGATCAAAGTCCGCATCCTTCACGTTGATATGGTCTGGCTCTGATGAGTCCAGCCACCAACCGTCGGTATTGAACGAGAACACTCCTTTATTTAAATAGTCCCAATAAATTTCGCGGGCAGCAGGGTTGTACGGATCATACGGTTTTGTCCCCGACTCTGGTGGCCATGTGTCAAAATTGATCATCATCTTTTTCGACTTAAACTCTTTGTATTGATTGGTTTTGGGACCAAAACCAGGCCAGGCTACTATCATTAAATGAGCTTTTAGGTCATGAATCCTATTCACCATTCCCTGTGGATCAGGGAAAGTCGTCTTCTCAAAACTCATCGCATTCCACACGCTGTCTTTACCCCAATATTGCCAATCCTGAATAATGCCGTCGATAGGCACTTTCAAAGCGCGGTATTTTTCAACGACACCTACTGTTTCATCCTGATTTTTATAGCGTTCGCGCGATTGCATATATCCAAATCCCCATAACGGAATCATCGGGACTTGTCCGGTAAGGTCACGCATTTGTGCTACCACGCCTGCAGCATTTACCCCAAACATAAAATAATAATCGGAGTTGTCACCCAACGATTCAAAAGATGTTTCCTGAAGATTATCGGTAAAAGTCGTTGAGGCATAGTTATCCCAGAAGATACCGTAGCCCTTAATGGATTGAATAAAAGGTATGCTGATTTTCGTGTTCCCATTTTTCAATTCGATGCGTTGCCCACGTTGATTGAGTTTCCCGTTTTGCTGCTGCCCCAGTCCGTAAATAGCTTCATCTTTGTCGAGCATAAAAGCCTGACGAGCTATAAACGATGATTTTGTCACATCAATGGTGGGTGTAAACTGTGCACCAAAGTCTTTTTCGGTAAGCAAAGCTTTACCTTTCAAGTCTGAATAACTTACTTTCCCGGTTGCAAGATCATAAGAAACTTTTATTGAATTACTACTTATTGTTACAATTTTGCTATCGTCGGTAATATTTAAATCAGTCTTTTCAGGTGACTTAATTACTGAAAGACTTGTTTTTGTTGAAGAAACCCCTTCGGGTACTCTGAGCACACGAACGATAACAGGACTATAAAACTGAATCTCAACCGTCATGGATTGAGAAGTAGTTTTAATTCCCAAATTGGTTCTTTTGTAGGACTGTGCAATTAATTGTGTCGAAATGAAAAAGCAACACAATAGAAAATAAGCTTGGACTTTTTTCATGGATTTTAATTATAATAATTAGCGTTTGTTTAAGGATAGTATATTCAACCAGAACTTTTCAAGTTTTCAAAGATATAAATAATATTAATTAAAAAAGTGGATAATGATGAAAATTAGGAAAACAACTCTATACCAGCTTCTAAACAATTTTACATCTACTACATCTATGTGAATCCTGAAATTCTGAAGGAGGCATACCGTATTCGATTTTAAAGCATCGACTAAAATACTTTGGATCACTAAAACCAACGTCGTAAGCTACTTCCGATATCTTACAATCATTCTTTAATAGCAACTTTTCAGCTTTTCTGATTCTTATATTTTGTATAAATTGAATAGTTGACAGACCGGTAAGTAATTTAATTTTACGACCGAGCGTAGATTTGGAAACATTCATGTTTGAAGCAAACTGTCCAATATCTATTGAATCATTAGCCAAATCTTTTTCAATCATATTCATTGCATTGGCGACAAAATTATTATCAGAAACGCTAAGCTTTAACCCCTGACCGACAAACTTACGATACTTTGTTGGCGATATACCAAGTTCCTTTCTAAAACACTTAGTGAAATACTTAGGGTCATTGTAACCAACCTCAATGGCTATCTCTGATATATTATAACTGTTATCCAAAAGAATTGGCAAGGCTTTCTTTATTTTAACGGAACGGATTAAATCACAGGCATTTTGCGTCATTAAGTAAGATTCCATTGTTCGGTTGTTTAACAACGAGTTGATAGTAAGATAAGTCCTTCCTACCCACTCATTACACAGTGAGAAGGAAGGGCTTTATTGATTATAACAAATTAATATCCTGTATTTTGAACTAAATTTGTGTTTTTTGCTATCTCAGTTCTTGGAATTGGGTAGAGTGCACGGTAATCTCCATTGGGTGAATGTGACAACCATGACTTTTTAGTAAAGACTCCAAACCGAATCATGTCCGATCTCCGACGGGCCTCTTGATTAAACTCCCAACCCAGTTCATCCAGAAAGCGACCATATTTAATGTCAGCTCCACCTTCTTCAGTAGTAACCAGATGATTTCTTAATCCATAATCAAAGCTACTTCCTTTGAGTAAATCAGCACCTGTAACAACAGCTTTAGCAGGATTTGATTTGAAGTTTCTTTGACGAACCTGAGAAACTAATACAGCTGCACCATCTGCATCTCCCGTACGAAGCATACTCTCGGCTTTCATCAGCAATACATCTGCATATCTGAAAAGCGGCCAGTCATTACTTAATCGGTTTGTTGCTCCCATTGCAATTTCAAATTTACCAAGTCTAAAACCGTCCACTTCATCTGAGATATCCACTCCCGGAAGATAATTACGATATGCTAATGGTTTGCCGGTAAATGTTCCCATAGTTCCAAAAATACTATCACCATTTGCTTTGAACTGTTGCCCTTTTATGTAATTATCCTGATAACGGCTGTCTTCCAGATCAAATGTGCTGATAAACTGTGGAACAGCACACACGCCTCCCCATGGAGAAGATTCAAGATTATAAGTCGCCTGATTTTCCGGTTCAAGAGTTTGCATATGAACATCAAAAGAATTCCAGTCAGATACATATTTAGAATCGAACGGTAAGGCAAAGATGATTTCTTTGGAGTTTTGATTCTCTGTTATAAATACATTACGTTGATTCGATTCCAAATCAATCTTGGTAGTTCCTTTTGCATTAATTATTGTATCACAAATAGCAATACATTTATCATAAGCCGGAGTTCCTGAATAGACTTCAGCATTGAGATACATTTTTGCCAACAAGGTTAGTCCTGCCCATTTATTGAATTTACCGTAAGTAGTTTGATCATTTTTAGAACTTACCTTGTTTACATTGGCAAGGATTTCATTTATAACAAAATTATAAACCTCTTTTCGTGTATTTTGCTTTGGCAAATATCCTGTTGGTACATCAAATCTGTCTACGATTGGTACATTGCCATACATATCGCACAAAACCCAATAATACGAAGCTCTTAATAATTTCATTTCAGCGATCAGCGAAGTTGTATCCTTTGCTGATACAGGAATAGACTTGGTCTGAACCTGGTAAATAATACGATTACAGTTTGTAATACCCTGGTATGCACGAGTCCATACATTGATTACAATATCATCGTCTGTTGTCCATTTGTGCTCATGTATCCTGCGATACACTCCACCATCCACCCAACCATTGGGACGAGCTGGAGTAAGCATTTCATCACCAGACACTTCCTGAGCCCTGTAAAGGGTATTCCATTGCAATAATAGTCCACGCCAATCTACGTACGGTGCACCTGTCAAAGCAGGTATATCTGAAGCAGTAGGAACAAATTCACTTGAAATAATTTGATTATAACTGGTATCTTTCAAATCAGTACAAGAAGAAATTCCAATCATAAAAATAGCAATAACAGCTATTTTGGTATATGTAATATATTTTAATTTTTTCATTTTTTCTATCTCAATTAGTAATTAAAATGTTATATTAAGACCAAGGGAAAACGTACGGGTAGTTGGATATTTATACGGTGAATCCATTCCGGGGTCTAGTCCTGATGTTGGAACTTGCGCAACACCTGATTGAGCCGTTGATACGCCATTCCTTAAACTTACTTCAGGGTCTATTCCCTTATAACTCGTAATGATAAGTGCATTAAGTATTGATCCATACACACGTATTGATTGAATTCCTTTGATTCTTGGATTATTCAATGTATAACCAATGGTGATATTATCAATTTTCCAATAATCTCCGTTCTCTATATAATAACTGTTGAATTCCACAGGTGATTGTAACTGCGTCTTTCCAAATACATTATCATATGCTGTTGTAAGAACGTTGTATTGACTTTGAGTTGGGTTTTCGAACATCATGCGTTGTAAGTTTGCAACCTGAAATTTAAATGCACCCCGTTGTGTAATGCTCAAATCCCAATTTTTATATTGAAAATTGTTATTCCAACCCATGTAGAATTTAGGAATACCATTACCAATCACCTTTTTATCTTCGAATGAGTGTTTGAAATTTGAATATTTAACAGGATTCCCGTCAGCTCCTTCATAAACCCATTGTCCATAATTTGCTTTGTCTGTTGGGTCGTTTCCAATATCTATTACTTTAAAACCATAGAAATCACCTACCGGCCCACCAACTTTCAATAAGTGGGAGAAAGTTTGAATAGGAGGGAAAATGGCTCCAACCTGTAGGTAATCGGTCGATGTTTTATAAATATCGTTCGACAAACTTAATAGTTTATTGGAGTTGGTAGAAAAACTAACACTTGTATTCCAAGTCACATCTTTTGTTTTTACAGGTACAAAATTAAGCATTACTTCCACTCCTTTGTTTTCCATAGTACCTACATTCGCCAATGTGCTATTGAAAAGATTAGGTGGACTTGGTACAGCATAGATAGAAAGAAGATTATGAATCTGTCGGTTATAATAATCAACACTACCACTAATTCGATCGTTCAACATACTAAAATCGACACCAAAATCAGTTTCTCGTTTTTCTTCCCATTTCAAATCAGGATTAGGATTAGAAGCAGGAACCAATGTTTTCAGCCAAGTGCCATTTGAGTATACATTTCCATATCCGTAGTCGATAATTCCTACACCTTTGAATAAATCAGATGGTTGAGAACCTGTAACACCGTAACCTGCTCTAAATTTAATGTCATTAAAAAGAGTTTGGTTTTGCATAAACGATTCTTTGGTTAATCTCCAACCTAATGAAGCTGCCGGAAATGTTCCCCATGGATTTTTTGTTCCCCATAACTGGCTGGCTTCTTCGCGACGAACACTTGCCATAAAAAGATATTTATCTTTATAGTTGTATGTAAGTCGGCTAAAAAATCCTATCAGGTTGGTAGCACTTCTGTAACTGCTGATCATGTTATCGTATTTCCCACTGCTGATTGCCTGACCAAGACCTATATCATTATATCCAAATTTATCGGTTGGGAAATCCCAGTTTTGCATATAATAATTGTTATACTCATTTTCGGTATAGCTATATCCGGCAAGAATCTTAAAGTTATGGTCACCAATAGTTTTTCCGTATTCAGCAGTTAGTTCTGCCAACCTGTCTATTGATTCTTCGCCACCGGTATTGGCATAACCATTCTTATTGTCACGCAATGTACTTGCATTTTGCTTGGTCTCAGAATATCCATTTTCCCGGACTCTTTTACCAAAAGAGAATACGCCTGAAAACTTCAGTCCTGTAATCGGTATATATGCAATAGAGCCTTTATACCTTGAATTTAGCTCGTTGGTTTGTCCGTCGCTCTCGTTTAAGGCTGAAACCGGACTTTGGTAATCGAATTTAGTGAGTTCCTGAAACCATGTTCCATCAGAGGTTTTAACTGGAGCAGTTGGATTTTGCATTAAGGCTTCCCTATAATTATTTTGGTTAAAACCGTTCCACTTATCCGATGAGTTTAATAAATTAATATTAATCTTCAGTTTGTTATTAAACATGCTATGATTGATGTCCGCACGTCCTGAAAAGACTTGTTTATAGGACTTCTGAAACATACCCTGATTATTGCTATAGTTTAAGCTGAGCAAGTAATTTGTGACATTATTGCCACCTCTGAAAGTCAAATTATGAGATTGAGACACCGGATTATTTTGGGAAATTTCTTTCACCCAGTTTGTACTAAATCCATAATCAGGCATAGCTGCTGCAGGACGTAGACCAGCTGCTAATTGTGCCCTAAAGTCAGCTGCCGTAGAGATATTAAGACTTCTTGCAACGGTTTTCATGCTAAAATACGTACTATATTCTACCGAACTTCTTTCCTTACCACTACTTGCTCCTTTTGTGGTAATAAGAATTACTCCATTTGTACCACGAGTTCCATAAATAGCTGCAGCAGAACCATCCTTTAAAACATCGATAGATTCAATGTCTTGTGGAGTCACCGTATTCATATCACCGGGAATTCCGTCAATAAGTACAAGTGGATTTTGGTTAGCACCCATTAAAGTAGTATTACCACGTAATAAAATTTGTGTAGAACCGGTAGGATCTCCATTAGGTGAAATTACAGCTAAACCCGCCACTTTACCTTGTATTAATTGTCCTGCATCAGTAACACTTCCTTTTACAAAGTTATCAGATTTTATAGTTGCTATTGAACTGGTTACATCGCCCTTTTTCTGCGTACCATAGCCAATTACTACAACTTCATCTAATCTTCGTTCATTCTGGCTTAACTTTACATTAAGTACACTTTGGTGAGTAAATAGTATGTTTTGAGTCTGGTATCCGATAGATGAAATGGATAGTACTGAATTTGTCGGAGCTTCAACTTCGAATTTCCCATTTATATCGGATATTGAACCTGTAGATGTTCCTTTTACATTTATGCTGACACCAATCAAGGTTTCACCGGTTGATGAGTCTGTTATCGTTCCGCTTACTTTTTGTTTTTCCCGTGAATTGATTGTTTCTTTTGTGCTAACAACTATGAGTTTGTCGTCCAGTGCTTTGTATGTGAAATTTGAATTGTCGAGGGCTATGGACAATACTTCCTGGAGCGAGGCCCCTTTAACATTTATCTTAATAAACTGGTTGTTTATTACATCGTACTGATACACAAATTTATAACTACTTTGTTTTTCGATTTTATCAAGTAGATCTCTTAATTGAATTCTATCAGCTTTGATAGTGAAATGCTCATTCTGAGAGAATGCAGCCGTGCTTATAAATAGAAGAGCCAGTAATAGAATAATTGCTTTTTTTTGCAAATAATCACGGATAGCCCTAATTTTCATTAGTTCTTTTTTCATTGATTTTTAATTTAAGGATTTGTGATTTAAATTTAATAGGAAGTTTTAAATAAATGTGTTTAATACACTTTATTTTTTATAACAAAAAAAATGGTTACTTCATAGGCATATTATTTTAGAATTAGTTTATTGTTCCGTTTTTAATATATTAATTGTTTGCCTGAATGAGCATTAAAAACTTCAATCAGTCAATGAAAAGAGTTGTGCTCTTCTCAGTTAATCAAATCGATAGTTTTTTTGCTTTTGTACAGTTAAAATATTGAGTTGTTTCAGAAATTCTAAATCACCGTAATTATTTTGTAAGATAAATCAACGTCCATATCTGTCAGAACACAGGTCCGATAAAACGGTAACTAAAACTATTTTTTTGAAATAATAATTTTATTTTTCTCCATCTTATATCTAAATGGTGAAGCCAATTTCAACGCATTCAACGATTGTTCAACTGTTTCTTTTACAAATACTCCGGAAAATGCTGTTGCCTGTAATGTTCGATCATTGATTTCAATATCAACATTATACCAACGTTTTAATTTTTTAGCTAAATTAATGAATTTTTCATTCCTAAACATAAGCCGGTTGTCTTTCCACGAAGTAATCGGGTTTACATCCACATTTTGATTATATACCATGCTTATGATGGAATCTTTCGCACCTTTATTAACTTCAAAAATTGCCTGTTGATGGGGGCTGAGAACTAATAATCTGTTTTTATCGTTTATTTTTAGATTGTTAGCATATAATTCTATTTTTCCTGTTACCAGGGTAGTTTCAACTGTTTTTTCGTCGGGATATGATTTGACATTAAATTTAGTTCCCAGAACACGAATGGTGATCCCGTTTGTCTTTACATAAAAGGGATGCATAGCATCTTTTTTTACGTTGAAATAGGCTTCTCCCTGAATATTTACATTTCTACTTTTAGTATCGAAGCGTGCCGGGTAACTCAGAATACTGCCTGAATTCAGATTAACCACGGAGCCGTCCGGCAAAGTGACTTTTGATTTTGAACCATATAAAACCGATACTTCGTTAGCATGTAATGTTTCATTTGTTTCATTGCTTGTCAATAATGTCGGGGTGGAAACACTGCTTGAAGTATAATCTTTGGCAAACCAGGTCATTCCAAAAGTGATTACTATAACTGCCGCATATTTCATCAGGTTATAGATAGTCTTTCTGCCTGTGGAAATCACATCTTTTTCTTTTGTTACCGTGTCGCTTACCCGGGCTTCTAATCTTTCTAATAGTTGATAGGTAGGTGCTTCAATATCTGTATGCTCTGATTTGTCCCAATAATCAGTGATAATTTTTTTTAAATCTTTATTTTCATCGCCTTGCTTTACGAGCAATGCCAATTCTTTAGCTTCAGAAGGCGTCAATTCCCTTTTTGAAAACTTAATCAACAGATTTTTTATGTTCTTTTGCTTTTCCATATTTTTTGTTCTATTAGTATAGTGTGTTTGAAAAAAAAGTTCCGTGAAGTAAAAATGCATTTTTTTGAAAATAAAATGTCTTATTTTAATTTCAGATGGAGAGTTGTTAATTGGGTGGACATTGCACGAATGGATGAAATAACCGAATGAACTTACAATCCACCATGTTAGATGTATAGATGGCTGAGTACAACGGTCAATATTAAATTACAAAACGCGAAGGGGAGTTTGCTCATTTAAGTATATAAGCTCCCTTTACTTTTGTTTTAAAGAGATAAGACTTAAAATTACAACAAGGTAATCGCCCATTTGTAGTCGAAGGAAATTGAGAGCATTGCGTATTTGCGTATCTACCGTATTTTCACTGATTCCTAACTTTTCGGAAATTTCTTTGTAGCTCAGTTTTTCTATTCT
>Ga0302213_1001241_pt1 | contig 12404 bp, 12 predicted proteins | sample II_Fen_N1_2_FD_194583 | JGI IMG/M metagenome (GOLD analysis project Ga0302213, IMG submission 194583) | Peat permafrost microbial communities from Stordalen Mire near Abisko, Sweden - II_Fen_N1_1 | ecosystem: Environmental > Terrestrial > Soil > Wetlands > Permafrost | place: Sweden: Abisko... | reverse complement strand
TAAATATGTGACCCGAAAACCACAGGATTTATTCAATGGCCTCTTTCACCACTTTAAATGCTTTTTCCAGTTTCAGCATCTCAGAGGACATAAATTCGTAAAACTCCATCCACTGAATACGGCGATGCAGGTCAATGCCAGTCTTTTTGGTGTAAATGCGGCACACTTCGGTTCCACATTCACGCACATAGGCAAAATCCCAAATCAAACCTTCGGGAAATTGTTTTTCCATAATGGTTTTGTATTGTTCAAATTGCTCATATTTCTCCAATCGGGCTTTGGCATCGTGCAGGTTTATTTCCAGAATAACGAATGCACCGTCACGTGTGGCATCGAACTTCATTTCCACCCCTTTCATTTTGGTGTTGTAGAGCAAAAATTTGCTTTTACGCCGTTTCAGTGCCGGAATATGGCTGCAATACGTTCCAAATCCTTCCCAAAATTCTTTTTTCAGTTGTTTTAATTCTTCTTTTGAATACATTTTTAATTCTAAATAGTCTGAGGTCAATATCACGACCGCAGGGAGTATAATATCGCGAAGCAAATAACTATTAATATCGCGACTATAAGGAGTAAATTTCTATTTTATAATTTTATATACATTTCCGGGCAAGCATTTAAGTATGCCCTTAAACTCCATCTCGAGTAGCATGGAGGAAATTTTGCTCACCGGTTTTTCCAGTTGAATGGATAATTCGTTGAGCTGCATCCCTTCCGTGTTTTGCCGGAGTTTAGCGGCAATTTCCTGTTCCTCGTCCGATAAATCCAGAAACAATGAGGTTTGAACATTGAGCGTAGCTTCAGTAGCTTGTTTTTCCCAGTTCATAAAGCGCAAAATATCATCGGCCGACTCAATGAGCGATGCTTTATTGTTTTTTATCAATGCATTGCATCCCGCCGACCATTCATCGGTTACCCGCCCCGGAAATGCAAACACATCTCTGTTGTATTCGTTGGCTCCTTCGGCGGTAATGAGTGCGCCACCTCTGGCAGCCGATTCAACGACTACAATAGCATCGCACAGTCCGGCAATAATGCGGTTTCGCTGAACAAAATTTTGCTTGTCGGGGTTGGTCAGGCTCAGGTACTCGGTAAGAAGTGCGCCATTTTGAATCATTTTTACGGCTGTAGGTCGATGAGCAGCCGGATAAATTCTGTCGAGCCCGTGACCCACAACACCCACGGTTGCTAATCCGGCATCGAGTGCCGCTTTGTGTGCACAAATATCCACTCCATAGGCTAAACCACTCACAATAATTGCATTTGGTTGCGCTGCGGCTAAGTTGGCAATCAGATTTTTACAATTTTCTTTGCCGGTTTCAGTCGCATTGCGTGTACCCACAATTCCCACGAATTTGGTACTGTTCAAATCGCAGTTTCCTTTGCTGTAAAGCATTATTGGTGCATCCGAACACTCTTTCAACCGGAAAGGATAATCGCGATCGGCAAAGTAATAAGTGCGGATTTTATTTTTCTGAATAAATTCAACTTCCTGTTCGGCACGCGGCAAAACAAGTTGCGCCTGCGCTACAATTTCAGACGAAATAATTTCGCCTATTCCCGGAATTTTTGAAAGATTCTTTTTGTTTTCCTGAAAAACTCCCTCGGCACTCCCCACATAGGCAATCAGGTTTTTGGCTAAATTGCAGCCAATACCTTTTATCAGCGTAATGCCAATGTTGTATTTTAGTGTTGAATCAGACATAGTATCAGGTTCGGGAATTAAAGGTAGTTATTTGTTAGAAGAAGCAGTATTATTGAGATTAAACTTTTTATGAATAAATGTCATAATATACCATCCGGCAATGGATCCAAGTGTATCGGCTAACCAGTCGAACCAACTGGCGGAACGTGGAAAAAAGTAGATTGGTTGCAGAATTTCAACAATTCCCCCAAGCAAAATTGGATAAACCAAACATAGAACCAATTGGATCCGCTTTGATAAATTCAGACGGGTTGAATCGAAAATGAGAATAGCTGTAAGACTTAGATACATTAGAAAATGAATGAGTTTATCTTCATTTTCAAAGGTTGGAATACTCTTAAACTCGGAAGGAGATGCAAACGAAAGATGTAGGATAAACGCAGTTACTAACGCAGATTTCCAGTATTTTAATGTGTTTGTTATTTTTCGCATTATTTTATCAGAAAAACAAATTGTAATGAAACCAACTTTTGTATATTCAAATTTGAAATGAATAATTATCTTTGCAAAGGTAAATGTTTACAACAATAAATTTAAAATTCACTCACAAAATTATTGGTTTATGAAGAAAATAATCTTTTTTTTGCTATTTGCTTGTTTAATAGTATCGTGTTCAACTGTAATGTTAACTGGTAGGAAGCAACTATCATTGGTGTCCGATTCGGATGTACTAACATCGAGTTTCCAAAGCTATAAACAGTTTATTGATTCTGTTCCGGCTTCGACAAACAAGACGCAGACTGCCCTGGTAAAAAAGGTAGGAGGAAAAATGTCGGCTGTAGTGGAAGCTTATTTAAAAGCAAACGGTATGGAGGCAGATATTGCCAGCTATGCATGGGAATTTAATTTGGTAAAAGATACTTCGGTAAATGCATTTTGTATGCCTGGCGGTAAAGTAGTGGTTTTTGAAGGAATTTTGCCGGTGACAAAAAACGAAATTGGTTTGGCTGTGGTGTTGGGTCATGAAATTGCGCATGCTGTTGCCAAACATAGTAACGAACGCATGAGTCAACAAATGGGAGTTCAATATGGCTCGGAATTTTTAAATATGTTGACATCTAAAAAGTCAGCAGCAGCGCAAAATACTTGGAATATGATTTATGGATTGGGAGCACAATATGGTTTTATGCTTCCGTATTCGCGGAAACACGAACTGGAGGCCGACCGTATTGGATTAATATTTTTGGCTATGGCAGGTTATGATCCAAATCAGGCAGTTACTTTTTGGGAACGTATGGCTGCAAATTCGCAAGGAGCACCTATGGAATTCATGAGTACTCACCCTTCTGATGCGACTCGTATTGCACAAATTAAACAATACATTCCGGAAGCGTTGACGTATTATAAGAAATAACAAAATATGATGGACGCATAAAAAACCCTTTATTCAATTTGTTTTGAATGAAGGGTTTTTTATTTAAACAAAATCTAACTCCATTTTTTTGTAACAAAAATAAAATATAAATAGCGACAACAATTTTATAGTTAACTGTGTTCTACCTTAATAAATACACCTACTTAATTGATACGACCTGATAGTGCAGTCACGGACCATCTTTTTAATTAATTGTAATTTTCTGGTTATGCGAACTCTTTTGTTTATTGTTGCTCTCACTTTTCAGTTGGTTGGTTTTGCTCAAATTCCGAGCATAAGTTACTCGGTGCCCGGTTTGTTGTATGTGGGCGTTTCCACACCCGGATATCAGGTGACGAATACAGGTGGGGCTCCTACAAAAATATTATTTGCAACAACTCTGGCCGGAAACGAAACAGGTGGATATCAGGATGGAACGGGAACGGTTGCTCTTTTTAGTTATCCGGTTGGGTTGGTCGAAGATCCGCTTACGTACGACATTTATGTTGCGGATATGGACAATCATAAGATTCGGAAAATTACACAAAAAACAGTGGTGACAACCGTTGCCGGAGGTGCTTCGGGATTTAGTAACGGAATAGGAAACGCAGCTAAATTTACCGCACCCTATTTTCTGAAAATGGATGCAAACCGAAACATTTATGTGGTTGAACCGGCAAACAATGCCATTCGTAAGGTAACTCCCGAAGGAGTGGTGAGTACTTATGCCGGTGGAGTAGCCGGAAATGCAACTGGAAACTTATCAACGGCACAATTCAACAGTCCAACTAGTCTGGTTTTCGATTCGCAGGAAAATCTTTACGTGGCCGATAATGGTAATAAGTGTATACGCAAGATAACATCCGGTGGAGCGGTTAGTACCTTTGCCGGTTCGGGAATCACCGGATTTTTGGATGGCGATGCTGCAACGGCGAGGTTTAATACCATAAGAGGTATGTGTGTTGATGCCGCCGATAATGTTTATGTGGCTGATTATGGAAATAACGCCATTCGGAAAATAACTCCGGCAGGTTATACCAGCACTTTAGCCGGTTTAGGTGTTATTAATGCCGGTTACGTTGACGGAAACAGCGATGTAGCTCGATTTAATGGGCCGTATGATGTTGCTTTCGGGAAAAACGGCAACCTTTATGTGGCGGATAATTTAAATTATTGCATACGAATGGTGACAATGTCGGGGGTAGTTTCAACAGCAATAGGAACCAACAGTCTTGGGCTGGTTGATGGTGATGTTGGGGTGGCGCGATTGCGATATCCACGCGGAATAGCTATTGATCATGTCGGTGATTTACTCATTGCTGATACGTACAATCAACGTATTTGCAAGGTAATTAATCAAAAGTTCCGTATTTCGCCAGCTTTGCCCGATGGATTAACGCTCGATGGTGAAACTGGTACAATTGCCGGCACTCCCACCGAAACTAAAGCGCAAACTACCTACACTATTTCTTCGGCAAATGATAGTGGTACGGCCACTACTACCGTAACGTTTGCAGTAGTTACAACGTCGGTAACAGCCACGGCAGATGTTGTTAGTAATAGCAAATTATCAGTGCTGGATGCAGGACTAAAAATCCGATTTGAGGGCAGTGCCACGGTGGAGTTGTATACATCTGCCGGTATGCTTATTGAGAAAAATATTTATACGAATGAATACAGTAAGAAGCTTGATAAAGGATTGTACCTGCTTCGCTTAAGTGCTGATGGAAGTAAGAGTATGATTTATAAAATAGTTATTTGAGAAAATAGAATTGTTTATAGTGGGATTTTACCCCAAATCCCACTTCTTTTTTTTGAATTCATCTTGATTTTTTGCAAATAGATCTCTATCCCTAACCCTTTCTCCACAGCTCATTAAAGGATATTCGAGCCGTGATATATCATTTGCCGTCCCATTTATGGGATGGAGAGTTGGATAGAGGGTATAATTGGCTTTAGCCAAATAGAAAATGAAAATTGGGCTAAATCCCTGTAAATCTGAATTATTTATCCGTCCCATAAATGGGACGGCAATTCATAAATGGTACGACAATTCATAAATGTGATAGCAATAATAAAAACATTTTTACTCTAAACATCAACATACGACATTATATCCTGCCCACTACTTATAAGGGACTAAAAATAAACTGTTTTGATTTGAATTATTACGGGTTCTAATACTCTCCCGATAAATAAAAATAAAAACGAGGATGTGTGGTTTAACACGCATCCTCGTTTTTGTATTTTGAAACCGAAACCGACTATAATTTCTCGCCAAAAGCTAAATCGCCGGCATCGCCCAGTCCGGGAATAATGTACGAATGCTCGTTTAGTTCAGGATCAATGGCTGCTGCCCAAACGGTAGTCTTTGCTTCGGGGAAATGACTGGCCACATAGTCGATTGCCGTTTGACTGGCAATAACCGTAGCCACATGAATATGAGCCGGCTTGCCTTTTGTAAGCAATGCACCATAGGCCAATTCCATTGAACTGCCTGTTGCCAACATAGGATCGGTAATAATGAGGGTTTTTCCATCCAGGTTGGGAGATGCGATGTATTCAATGAAGATATCAAATTTCAGCGCATCTTTATACTTACGATAGGCCGAAACAAAAGCGTTTTCGGCCGAATCGAAGTAGCTCAGAAAGCCTTGATGAAACGGTAAGCCTGCACGCAAAATGGTAGAAATTACTATCTTTTCATCAATCACATCGGTGTGAGCCACGCCAAGCGGAGTTTTTACTTCTTCGGCTTTGTAACGCATGGTTTTACTCATCTCGTAAGCCATTATCTCGCCAATTCGTTCCATATTCCGGCGAAAACGCATGGAGTCTTTCTGGATTTTTACTGACCGGATTTCTTTTATGTAATGCTTTAGTACGGAATTATTCTCCGATAGATTTATGATTTTCATTGCGTTATTTTTTTTTGTAGAATTCTATCCCAATTCGTTGAATATGGTCAATTAAATTTGTATTTGAAATTTGTGTGAAAATGGATATATCGAAAGTATATGGTAAAAGTAAATCATCTAATTGAATTTCAATCTGATTTAAAACCGAAAGATTCAGAGAGCTCCCAACTAAAGTCAAATCAATATCAGAAGCGGGTCTAAAGTTGCCTTTGGCTCTGGAGCCATATAAGATAGCTTTTTCTATTTCAGGAAAATTACTGAAAATAGTCTCTATCCTCTTAACATCAGTATCTTTCAGGCCGTACATCATAATAATGATTTCATTTTATCATTGAAGGCCAAAAAAAGATCAAAATAGGATGTGATAATCTTAGCAACTATTTCATTTGCTGTGTCTTCATTGTAGGTGTGCGAAGATTTGACACGACTTACAATCATATCCATCCAGTTTTCGCCATCAACTACCAGTCCACGTTTAAAAGCAAGGCGAATGGCATCCCTGCTTCCGGTAATGTTTTCATCGGCCTGTTCGTAAGTGAAATAATCTTTCATTACATTCCATGCCAACTCATAGGTGTATTCAAAGGCCTGAATTAACCCCTGTTCTTCCAGCGGGTTTAAGTCTTCTTTTTCAATAAATTTCTCAAGTTGACTTACTGCTTTCTGGTAATTGGAAAAGCGCTGTTTCCAGCGGATATCTTGTTCTTCCATACTTAAAAAGTTTTGCCACAAAGATACACAAAGTTTGGATTTTCGCGTTTCTATGTGGCAAATAATCTTTCATTTTCTACTCTCAAACCCCGGTTTGATGTCGCTCTCTATCTTCTCTACTCCTCGGTTGTAACCACGGATAGATGGTCAATCGTTTTTGTAAAACGATATACAGAAAAAACACTTTTTTTGAAAACAAATAACCATAAACTCCTCGCTTGTAACGAGGGTCAGGGTGGAATTAATATAAAAGTTATTCTTATTTATTGAGGCTTCCGCTCCAAACCCTGACTTACTTTTTGTCTTGCCACAAAAAGTAAGCAAAAAAGTCAAGACTACGCCCGCCTCACTCGAAAAACTTACGTTCAGTTGGCTGAAACCGTCCAAACTCGCTCCTACGTCGCTCAGACAGGACAGTTTCTGACGCCAACTTCACTTGTTTTTCGGTTCACCGGACGAGGTCGCTCGTTAGAAAACCGTATGCGAATTCTCTATTCTGCTCTTGCGCGATTCTATCGCATGGGAAGAGATAAACTCTCTACTCCTCGGCAGAGACGAGGGTAGGGTGAGAAATTCTGCCTAAACCCGTCTGAAATGCCCGATTTTACAGGGTTTTTGCTGATTTTTTCCATTATAAATGGTTTAATATCAAATGGAAAGCTCTAACTGTCGGACCCTAGTAGTAAGTTAAATTATGTTATTTTTTGAAAAATCGCATTATTTGTATAAATAATTTTATATCAGTAAGTTAATACTAAAAAACAACAGCATTTTTAAGTCAAAAACAATTTATTTTGTAAATAATGGAAAAAAAAGTGCAACAAACTATTTTAAATTTAAACAATATAACTTAAATTTGTGCCAGAAAATTTTAGCTGTTGAACTACGCTGAGGAGTATTTTGATTTGAGACTTATAGAGTGACTTTCTATCGTTAAATCCAAAATAATACCCGTATGAATTTCTTCTCCCAATCACGACCAACCCAATTCTGGTCTGTAAAAACCTGTTTGTTGTACCCATCTACTTCAAACTGCGCTTATTCTGCGCTCAATTTTCCCGGTGCCGCTAAACATAGTGACTACATTTCACAGGAAACTATTCCGCTATAAATACATAGTTGCCAGCAAAGGCATCTGGGGGTTTGTTGTATCTATCTGAGGAGTTCGCAAACAAATCTGCGGAGCAATAAAAGTCATCTAAATTGAAAAAAAACGAATCTGAGGAGTAATTTTTTCCATCTAAAATGAAATCTGAAGCATCAGAGAAGCAATAGAACCAAACTAAAACACAATAAAACCAATCTGAGAAGCGATAGAACGAAACTAAAACACAATGGAACCGATCTGAGACGATATTTTTTCTATCTAAATCAGGATTAAAATCGTTTCGCGAGCAATTAAATAGAACTAACTAGTTACGAGTTACAAGATTGTTTACTTATAAATACAATTATCAAGAATTTCAGACAAACAGAAAAGCGGGATTAATAAGCAAGAGTTCGGTTTTCTGTTCATTATAATACTAACAATTTAATACGTTTTAACATGACGACATTTCAAGTTCAAAAACTAAGGATGTACATCGCATTGCGTATATTGCTAAGAGCTAATCCGGCTATATTAGCAAAATTGCCCAATGCAAATGAGTTACTGACCGCACTGGATAATGCTATTGCTGACATTCAGGCAAATGATTTGTTGAAGAAGAAAACTACCAATGAAATCAGGGAAATTATCAACGCATTGCGCACCAATCTGGTACGCGATATAATGAGTACCTCGCGTAAAATGCAAGCTTATGCCGATTATAAAAAGGACATCGCTTTGCTGAAAGATACCAAATACACGGATACTTCTCTTTCGGGGCTTTCGGATGTAGAACTGGTACAGGTAGCTAAGAGTTTATACGGAAAGGTGAATCTATATCTGACCGAATTGCAACCCTATGAGCTGAATGCTGAAACTCAAAAGACTTTGCTGGACGATGCAACCCTGTATGAAACCTCCAGTCCGCAGTTGGATGCAAAGAATCGGGAGCAGAAAAATGTTACTGCTGCCATAGTGGAAAGCTATAAAACCGCAGATGCGATTGTAGCCAGTCTGGACAAGCAAGTGGAAATTATACACGATACCGAACCGGCATTTTATAAAGATTACAAAACTACACGTAAAGTGGAAGTTCCAAAAGATGTGGTACAACTGGTGGCTAAAGTAACCGATGCCGAAACAGGTGCCGGTATACCTAACGCCACTGCCACACTAACCCAAACAGATAGTGCGGCAGAACCTATAGTAAAACAAACCGCCGAAAAAGGTGGATTCCAAATAAAAACTCTCTCCAACGGTATTTATGCGGTAACAGTTACGAAACTGGGATATGCCACTCAATCACTTTCGATTACCATTACGGGCGACGAACCGTATTCGCTGGAAGTGAAGTTGGTGAAGAACCCCTAACCCCTAAAGGGAAAAATATTAATTGCACATATTCCACGGAATGGTGGTTATGTGCAATTCTTGAAATGAAAAAATTGATCAACTTAGTATGCTAACGACAAAAAGAAACTATTTTTTGAAAATCAAAGACTTATGTGGTCGTTAGTCAGAATTTATACAAAATTACAGATAGAAAACAAGCCATTAATTTAAAATAGTTAGAATATGAAACAGATTAGACAATTTTTAGTAGTACTTTTTGCTTTGACAATGATTATTTCTTGTGAAAAGAATGAGAACGGAACCCAAGATATCTTAAGTGTTGAAAAAATTAGTGCCAAATGGATTATAGATGGCACAAGTATTTACAAATCATTTGAATTCAACAAAAGTGGAAATTATATTATAGTAAAGAAAGCGTCAACAGACTCTACAAGTAAGCAATCTATTCTTTTTGGGACTTATGAAATCACTGATAACAAAACACTCGTTTTGTCTGACTTTGGTAAAATTAAAATATCTGAAATTAATGATAAGTCGCTTAGTTTTTCAGTTAGTCTGACAACTAGCCCTACCACAGAAGTTGCAATTACAGCTTCAAAACAAGCTGAAATACAAAGTACCACAAAAACTGATTTGCTTTGTAGAACATGGGAAATGCTAACTATTAATGGTAAAACTGTTGTTGGTACAAACCAACAACTTTCTGTCTTATTTTCGGCTTCAGGGACATATTTCGTTTCATATGCTAATCCTACGGACGAAAATGATGGTGGGCTAGCTCAATGGAAATGGAAAGACGACTCTCAAACAAAGCTTCTTTATTCGTGGAATGAAGTTCCCGTATGGGATGAGACTCATTCTGTAGAAATTTCAAAACTAACAGCCGATAGCTTAAAAATTATTGAGAACAAAGATGTATATGTATTAAAACCTAAAGCAAATATTAAAGCAAATACAAAGCAAACTGTAAAAATAATCTCAACAAGTGATTTGAATAATAATATCAAAACTGGATTTTTAAAGAAATAATTGCTCTCTCTGCCGCACGATTGCAATCATGTAGCAGGTAAGGGTTGTCTGAACCTGGATTAAGCGGATGAATCAGAAAGAAATAGAAGGAAGTAGAATACCTCTTATAAATCATTTAATCTGATAGAATCGTGGTTCAGACAGTTTAGTAAGGAGATTGTCTGAACCTGGATGAAGCAGATGAATCAGATAAGGACAGACATATTATGGAAGATTTTAAGTATAAAGACATTACCGGTAAGATAATAGGTGCCGCCATGCAGGTTCATAAAACACTTGGCAACGGTTTCCAAGAAGTCATTTATCAAAGGGCTTTGGAAATTGAAATGCCAAATTATGATTTGAACTTTAAAAGGGAATTTGAAATGCCTATATTTTATCGATCTATCCAAATAGGTACGCGTAGAGTTGATTTTCTTGTAGAAGAAGTTATTTCGGTAGAATTGAAAGCAATTATTAAACTCGAAGATGTCCATTTAGCTCAAGCCATTAATTACTTAGAAGCATATAATATTGAGGTTGGATTACTGATAAACTTTGGAAGTAAAAGCTTAGAATTCAAAAGACTTATCAATACAAAATTTAAAAAGAGTTGAATTGTTGCGTTTTCTGGTAAATCATTTAATCTGATTTAATCGCGCTCTTTCAAAAAATACTGCGATAAAAAAAACGCGAAACCAAACAGCTCTCTCTGAGCTTGTATAGACTAATAAGTTCTCTCCCCCTCGTCAGAGACGATGGGGAGGGTGGAAAAAATCACACAACCATGAGTCAGTCGAAGAAACGGAAGAAGAATGTTCCTTGTCGGAAACCGCCGAAGTCGTACATTAATATATCCAAGCATTATTTTGATGAGTATGTACGTGTAGCTCATAAAATGATGCAGATGTCCGGGATAAATCCGGGTGAATTTGATGTTTTGACCAAGCGGACCAAGCAAGAGCTGATGAGGGCAAAATTAACGCCTTACCACGTTGTGGCCGAAAAGGATAGTAAAGTTCCACGAGCATATATTCGGTTGTTTAATTTCGTGATGGGTATTTATGAAAAAAAAACGTATTATGGCGACCCTAAATTCAATGTTACTTTTCTGGATTATGTAACGTATGGAATGTCTTTTATTTTTGCAATCAGGAATCATGATGGTCGAGAAGAAATACTATCTGATGATCAACACGCCCGGTTGGATAAAATCAAAGAACCGCTGATAAAGTTTGTAGATGACAATGAAAAAGATCATTTCTTTGTACGAACAAACGAGATAATGCGGCATGTTTTGATGTATGTGAGTATGCTTAATTACCGGTTTTATACCAGTGAAGAAAAAGGGGAAATTGATTACCAGAAATGCCGGATACTTAATCTGATAAAAGTTTCGTCGTTCGAGCCGGAAAAAAGATATTTTAAGGTGAAGGGAGAAAAACATTCGTCGTACCAACTTTGGCATTACAATCTGATTTCGGATATGAATGACCCAAATCCTAAAAAGACAGAAATACCGGCCGTTTTAATGGAAGAGGAAGATATCGATACTGCCATAAAAAGAATGCAGGCAATGGATACAATTGTCAAACTTCCGGTATATGTTCAGAATCATGCTCTGCATCGTATTCGTCAGCGATTGGACTGTGTGGATAATTTATATGTAAATACAGTCTTTAGTTTATCATTTATGTTGCCAAAGTTTATTACCGCAACCAACGGGCAACGAATGATACGTGCAATTGACTTGTCGGGAATGCCTGTCGGATATTTTCCTTTTCTAATACAAGATGGAGCCATTTTGTTATTGAGTTTTCTTCCGTTGTCGTCGCCCGTTACACCCGAAGGATCGGTTTTGTACAAAGAACTGGGCATTAAGATCGATGATTCGAAATATATAGGGTTGGATAAACTCAGTTTCTATATTAAAACCGATTTTGAAGCTCTCCCTAAACTAAAACAGGCCTTACATAACGCAAATATGTGGCATCTGACAGAAATAAAACCAGTAGATCCGACTGAAAGAAAAGATGATCAGATACTGAAAAGATTCTTTGCGGAAAGTGTGATGGAAGAAGCGTTTGTGTGATAGTAGAAAGCGTCTCTCTCCCTCTCGCTGGTCAATTCTCAGTACCAGATTTAATCAGATGGATCAGAGAGATATAAAAAGAAGTAGAATATATCAGCTAAATCATTTAAACTGATATAATCGTGGTTCGGACAGGTGAATGGGTCTCGCGATTTTTAATCGCGCCCGTAGAAGAC